>OLPV01001164.1_pt1 | contig 20148 bp, 27 predicted proteins | sample 1671961 | NCBI WGS metagenome assembly OLPV01 (sample SAMEA3136630, study PRJEB25190) | human gut metagenome | biome: human gut; feature: human-associated habitat; material: faeces | place: Austria | collected 2013
TATTATCTGCTGCCTTATCCGATCCGCCATCTCCTGATACTCTTGCTTGTATTGCGCCCGATCGGCACAAATGCCCATGCAGATTATCTCTGCACAGGCCTTGCATGGATCTACCATATCTTTCTTCCACCTTTTTGCTTCATCAGGTTTCTTTTGTAAAACTTCCCTTTGGTTGTCGAATAATATTTGTCTTTATCTTCTTTTTTCTTTTGTCTTATTGCCTGCATACTTAACTTCCATGCAGTAAATTCAGTACACTTTCTTCGGCATTCAACTCGTTTTTCTCTTTCTCCGCCATGATTACACTTGAAACATGGACAATCTTGATATCCCATTTATGTATCACTCCTTAATTACTCCTGTCAGCTTATCGGTAATTGATGGTCCAAACAGCTTGTTATACAATTTATCAATCTCTGTATCATCTAAAGTTTCAAGAAGTTCACCAGCACTATCACTACATTCTTGATAAATTCTACATTCTTCTTGATTGCATTTATGCCTGCTGCAATGCTTATTTAATCTCCATATCTTCTGCTCCCTTGTCATAACTCATCCCTCTCTTTCGCTGCGGCGCAGAGCGACATAACTGCCACTCCTGCAACTGCTCCGATAAATAATCCGCTTAAAAATCCAATGATCATAGATTAGCCCTCCATCATATTTTTAAATCTGTCTTTCTACTTCACTTCTGGATATTTTTCGTGATCAACCTTGCACTTAAACGTCTCCCCAGTGTTTCACGCAATGCCTATGTACAAAACAATCTGTCCTTCTCTTTGTTCTAGACCACTCTGTCTCATCGTCCTCCGGATCCATCACTTCGCTGCAGACCACGCAGCAGGGACGAGCCCCACCATGTTTCTCTCTGGTCTTCTTGTATGCGTTCATTGCTGTCCTGTTATTTTTGATCATTGTCTTTCTCCCCCCCCTGCGTCATAGATCTCACAAGAGATCACCTTATTGCCAACTCCATTATCCACAACTTCGAAATCGACATCATATCCGACCTCAGCCAGATGATCGATGATTCCAAAGTCATTGCCATTATCCTGCGAATGAATATAGACCTTCGCAAGCTTCTGTCTGATCTTTGCCATAATTAATTCACTCCTTAACTTTCCTTAACGATTTTCTCTGATCGTAAGCTCAATACCAGTCTCATCTCTGATCGCCTCCAGGATATCTGCCCACGTAACTAATCCGTCATTCATGCATTCTGTTTTCAAGTTAAACCTTGCTTTGAACTGATCCAGCCGTTTCTTACCAAAACCAAACTCATCTCTCAGCACCATGACGCTCATAGCAAGAACGGTATCCAAGATCTGCTCCTTAATCTTCTGTGCTGCTTTATCCATTTCTCTATGATCGACAGGAACCTTGATTCCTGTAACTCTCCGGCGTTTCATTTCTTTCTCTAAGGCTTCCGCTCCACCTTCTTTGACAATGCGTAAAGCAAGTTCCAATCCTTCAGTCCTGCCTTCCATCTTTGCATCAATCTTTCCCATCGTTCTCTCCTTTCACGCTCTTGATCCTTGCCTTTAAGGCATTCAGGAATGAATCCTGTGTAACTTCTTTTGCTTCCAGCGCATCCATGACGTTCTCATCATACCCACCGGCAGTGACTAAATGATGGATCACAACATTCTCTTTCTGCCCCTGACGGTATAGTCTGGCATTTGCCTGTTGGTATAACTCCAAGGACCAGTTAAGCCCAAACCAGACAATGATGTGTCCACCTGCCTGAAGGTTTAATCCATATGCTGCACTTGCCGGATGTGCAAGTAGGATATCCATCTGCCCATTATTCCAGGCTGTGATGCTGTCCGGATTCTTTAACTCTCCGATCCGAAGCTTGCTCTTTTTCAAAGCTTTCTGGATCCGTGCCTTGTCATGCTTAAAGTTATAAAACACTAAAATCCCTTTTCCCGCATTTGCATCGATGATCTCTTTTAAGGCCTCGATCTTCTCATCATGCACCTCATGGTATATACCGTCTGCATCATAGACAGCTCCGTTACAAAGCTGCAGTAATTTATTACTTAAAGCCGCTGCACTTGTAACGTCAATGGTCTCTCCATCGATATCCGCGATCATCGTCTTCTCCAGTTCTTCATACTGCTTCTTTGCTTTATCCGGAAGTTTGATGTGACGGACATTATCGATCCGTTCTGGTAATTCCAAATAATCTTCTGCTTTCATGGAGATACAGATATCTTTGATCCGTTCATTGATCTCTTCGTCTGCCCATGTCCTTGGGTTGTACTCATAGATCACATTTCCGTTTCTTGCTCCTGGTGTAAAGTAATTATCACGGTATCCGGTTAATGTCTTTCCTAGTCGTTTTCCTTCATCCAGAAGATAGATCTGTGCCCACAGGTCTTCCAGTCCATTCGGAGTCGGTGTTCCTGTAAGCCCTACGATCCGGTGGATGTGATTCCTGACACTTTTTAATTTTCGGAATCGTTTTGCTTTGTTGGACTTAAAGCTCGACAACTCATCAATGATCACCATGTCAAACGGCCAGTCATTTTTATAATAATCAACCAGCCATGAGACATTATCTCTTGATAATACCCAGACATCACCCGGTGTGTTAATCGCTCTGATCCGCTGTTTGATACTTCCTAGGACCGGGATCACCCGAAGCATCTTTAAGTGATCCCATTTCTGTGATTCTCTTGTCCACGTATCTTCTGCAACTTTCTTCGGCGCGATGACAAGAACTTTCCGGACTGCAAACCGATTGAATCTCAGATCATTGACTGCTGTCAGTGTGATCACTGTCTTTCCAAGGCCCATGTCCAGGAACAACCCTAAGACTGGGTCTGTGATCATCCGGTTAATGCAGTATCTTTGATAATTGTGTGGTACGAATTTCATATCATGCCTCTCTGTTCTAATTCTGCGATCTTGTCCGGGGACTTACCCGGATTCCATGCTTCGATCTCCCAGATCACTCGGTCAATATCTTTTTTGTTATCAAGAACGGTTGCATAACATCCTGTTGCTAAGATCTTACGGATCTGAACTTTCTGAAGCGGTGTCGTTTTTTCTCCTGACCGCTTCAATTCTACGAATCCGGATTTTCCGCCTTGAAGGATTACAACCCTGTCTGGTACTCCAGCATTGCCCGGGGATACAAACTTATACGCCATACCACCGACCTCTTTTACTTCATCCCTGAACTTAGATTCTATACTGCTTTCTCTCATGTCATTCTCCTTTGCTTGTAATCAATGTTACATTGTCCCCCTATATATACGCGTGTATAGGCGTACATGGGGTACCACTATACCATTACCCTTTATATTTTATTTATATATAATTTAATGTTTACAATGTTTATATAGGCATTAGATATAGGATTTAAGCCATTTTTCTTGTAATCAATGCTCTGTTTACTGAATGTTTCTGTTGTTTACGTTTCCAAATATTGTATGTTTACTTTTTAATCTGTCAACACTCTGTTTACACGCGTATATCCTCTCTGTGTCCCATATGGACCGAACCTTACAGATGATATGCGTTGCCACCCATCGATACAATTTAGAATGCCATTAATCTCTATCGTATCCTGTCTTCGCATCTGTTTGAGATCACCGCCAAAGCACTCACACCAGACCTCAGCCGCACATATTCGATCACGTTCAACCATACTGCTCTCATCCTTTACTTGAAATTCACTGTTGAAAAATGACCTTCTCTGTGCCTGACTCTTTTCCTTCCAATCTGTTGGAATCTTCTTCTCTAGGAACTCTCTGATCACACCTTCTTTTGGAGATGCTTCTCTGTAAGTCTCCTGCTTCTCCTGTGCCACTCTGGCAACATCTCCAGACATATACAGCGGCTCTCCTAACATCCATCTTGCAGCCGCTTCTGCCCATACCTGATCAACTTCTGCCGGCAGTTCCCGAAAGATGTTCTTCTTTGGTTTCTGTTTTCCGAGTCCAACTGGCCAGAATCTACGATTTCCTGTTCTATCCTTTAAGAACTCTTTATCGTTCGTAGTTCCTACGATGATACAGTTTCGTGGAAAATTCGCGGTCCTGCGCCCATACGGCATACGATAGACATCCTCTTTCTTGCTTAAGAACTGTTTGACCGCATTCATCTCTGATCTGTTAAATCCAGTCAGTTCTCCTGCTTCGATGATCCAGTATCCCTGCACCATTTCCGCTGCATCTTTCCCTTCAAACGTACTCATTGAATCGGAATACCAGTCCTTGCCTAACATTGAAAAAAATGTACTCTTTCCAACACCCTGTGCTCCGGACAGGATCAGCATGTAATCAAACTTACATCCTGGATGCATGGCTCTGGCGACTGCGGCACATAAAGTCTTTCTTGTGGCAGCACGTACATATTCAGAGTCCTCTGCCCCGAAATAATCGATCAGCAGTGTATCTAATCGTCTGATTCCATCCCAGTTAAGGCTTGTAAGATACTCGCGGATCTTATGTCTTTTATGCCGATTTGCATAGATCGCCATGCCGTCTAATATCTTCTTTTCTCCTGTGATCCCGTAAGTCTTCTCCATGTAATGTCTTAATCCGGCATCATCTTCATCGGTCCATGCGCGATCCTTATAAGGGAACTCCGGATGAAATTCCCACGGCATCGGTCTGCAGACAGTTGCTCTGTTTGCAAATTCATCATGATATAATCGGTCCTTTAAGTTTGGATCGTTCTCCAGAATGATCAACACGTTATCGATTGTCTTATTCGGCATTCCTGTCTGTGAACTGCAGCTTAGCTTTTCCATCCAGTCAAGATCCTCTTTTGATATATCCTGTGAAAATTCAGACTGTGCACGTTCATATCGTTCTGCAGTAATGACTTTCGCAACATTTGGCTGTTCCATCGCAAACTCACACATTGCAGAAAAGGATGGAAGCCTTGTGATCGGCGTTCCTTCCTTTGATCCATAATCAAGTTCATAAAACTTATGGATCCGGACCAGATCAAATGCATTGCATAATCTTCCACCTGCAGGATCTGTGGCATGATGGCTGTATAAGAATAATCCATCCTCATACAGCACGGCTCCGCCAACTGTCGAACCTTCTGTATAGGTATAGCGCCCCGGATGCGTATCACATGGTTCATAGATGCCATCCAGAAACGTATCCATTGCCTGTTCCACTGTATAGGTCTTACAGAATGCACCGACGATTCCTTTCTTTTCTAATGGATTCCCCTGTTTTTTGATACTGCGATCACGAAGCTTTACCGCTCCTGGCACTTCCGGCCACTGTGTGATATCTCTCCAGTTATCATATGTCGCAAGCATTCCGTCTTTACTTAAAAACGGCTTGTCCGCATAGCGGAATCGATACTGGCTGTCTTTACTGCAGCTTGGCCAGTACATTAATCGGACTGTTTCGAATGTTGTCGGGTCAAAGATACCCATTCCGATATACTCTGCAGCACGTCTTGCGATCGGCTCATATTCATCTGGAGAAACCGGCTGATCCAGTGGCAGAATGATTCGAAGTCGCGGTGCTGCTTCTTCATGCTTCCTGGTACTGTAGACCACATAAGAACAACCAAGGTTTTCTAAGATGCCGATCACCTCATCAGTTCCACCCGGCTTTATATGATCGGCATCTAATGTAATCAGATAGCGATAACCGGCATTTTCATTTCTTCGCTGTTCTCCGGAAAGTTCGCCACCAACGAAACCACCGACATCTTTGATCTCATCCTGTTTCGCTTTGCGGTAACCCATATATTCTGCCAGAGTCTCTTCTGTTCTGATCGGATGTTCAAGCTTCTCCACAAAATCAGACCAGTACATCTCCTGCTTTAGCCAGGTCTTTGATTTTCGGCTGCTTCCCGTTGATATTTTAATTTTTAAGTCATTCTGAAACATGCCGTTCCTCCTACTCTTTCTTATAGAAATCTCCTGTAAATCCATCTGCATTTAATGGCAGTCCTTCTGCCCACTCCGGAGCCTTACACATCAGATCAATGGCTTTCTCCAGTGTCAGATCAGAACCTTTTGGCACTTCCGCTATGATCTCGTCATGAATATGGAAGTTGATGAGATAACCACCAAATAACATATTTCGGATCGCATTCGCCAGCAGATCCCTTGCCACTGCCTGTACAATATTTTCGACTAGCTTTCCACCATAGGTTTCAAGTCTCTGCCATTTCTTGGTTCCATCGATGCCCATGTATGTGATACTCTTGTTTCCCCATGCATTCTCTCCGATCTGCGGATCTGGATAGAACAGGCATCGTCCGGAAGGAAGTTTGATCATAAAATAATCTGCATCTCTCATAAACGTGATCCCGTGCTGAATCTGGTTTGTTGTTCCAAGTGTTACCGTCTCGATCGCACAATTCTCTACGGTATACCAGAAATCCTGAATCCGTTTGTTTGCTGTTCTCCATCGATGTACGATATCAGGAAGTTCTTCTTCCGTAAGTCCCATCTTTAAGGCACCCATCTGAATCAGCGCTCCGGTACCGCCTTGGTATCCGAGGGCAAGTTCTGCGACCTTTCCTTTTGCCCTGAGTGCATATTCTGGATTTCCTTTTTTGATCTTCTCGATCGGTACGTTAAACATACTGGAAGCTGAGGCTTCATAGATCTTGCCGTGGGTACGGAAGACTTCCAGTCTCCAATCCTCTCCAGCTAACCAGCTGATCACTCTCGCTTCGATCGCTGAAAAGTCTGCAACGACAAACTCATATCCCTCTCTTGGAACAAATGCTGTCCGGATCAGCTGTGAGATCGTATCTGGCAGACTGCCATAAGTCAGTTCCAGCATCGCTGCATTTTCCTGTTTTACCAGATTCCTTGCCAGTGACAACTCCGGAATATAGTTTCTCGGAAGATTCTGAACTTGTACCAGACGTCCTGCCCATCTTCCTGTTCTGTTTGCACCATAAAACTGTAATAATCCACGGACTCTTCCATCCTTGCAGACTGCATTTCCCATAGCTGTGTATTTCTTCACGGAACTCTTGGCCATCTCTTTACGTTTCTTCAGAACATAATAGACCGCGGGATTTGCTTTTACCTGTGGAGCTTCTAACAGTTCGTTCACTGCCTCTTTCCCTAACTTATCAATATCTTTTCCTAGCTTTTCGGATAACCACTGTTTTAACTGGGCAACACTGTTCGGATTATCGATTCCAGAAACACGCCGGATATCATCTCCAAGCTTTAATGCTGCCTGATCACTTAATTCCAATGCCCCATTGATCAGTGCAAGGTCCAGCTGAGTCCCCTGTTGATTAATAGTCTGGTCATAATGCCAGTTGGTCCATTCCTGCGTTGGAACTGGATAATCCTTCAGATGGTCCTCGATCGCACGTTCCACTTCCACATCCTGTTTGCAGTATTCCTTAAACAGGTTCCATTTCTCTATATCATGTTCAGGAAAGTTTCTTGTGCGTCCGCCGTTTCTCTTTGTAGGCTTGCATGGTACACAAAAATAACGGATCAGTGCTTTTCCAACCGCCATCTTTTGCTTCTCCTGAGGGAATCCCATTGCTTTCCCAACTCCTGCAAGGGATGCCGGATACCCGCAGTAAAGAGAATGGATCATCGTACACTGCCACTGATCCGGCCAGATCTCATAGAACTGACTTAATGCATTGATCTCAAAGTTTGCATTATGCGCCATCTTGATCGTTGCCGGTGCTTTCAGATCATTGATCACTTTTTCCGGAAGTTTCTCCCCCTGTGCAAGATCTATGATCTCAACAGGTCCATCATCGTAAGCGTAAGCAAACAGTAGAATCTGAAAGTCCGGAGACTGTACATACTTGTACAGCCCGGACTTTGCAATGTCTACACTACTATAAGTCTCGATATCGATATGCAGGACGTTCTTGCGCGGGATCATAATCCCATAACTCCGCCGCCATTGATCGGAGCCCCCGTGATTGGATTAATTCCAGTGACTGGATTCACACTCTGCTGTGTAGCTGCAGCCTGTGTGTTCATCTGCGGAACTGCTGTGGTCTGGACATTTGCCTGTGGCATTGGTCCAAAGTCTTCCGCTGCTGTTGTTCTTCCTGTTAATGGATCACCTTCTCTTGTTATCTGGACATTGTTCAGTCCGCATCCAACACCTCTGTTTCCATTTGTGTTATATGGGAAAAAGTTTAAGGAAACTCTTCCGTAGCATCCGGCATATACTTCTGCAGGATTTAAGATTGCCTGACAGTTTATATCGACAACTTCCGGTCTCTGTTTACTGGATGCTGTCATGACCATATGTCCTTTACACTCTTCTCCGAATGGCTCTCCGTTTGGTCTTGTTCCATCTCCATCATGCATCGGATTCTTCAGCATTGCTGGCATCTGTCCGTTGAATTTTGTAGAGACACCTTCCTGTGCTGCAGCCTGCATTGCTGCCTGGATCGCATTGATCGTTGTTGTGTCTGTCTTAGGGATCAGGATCGTCACAGAATATTTTTCTTCCTGTCCTGGATTGTTAGCATGTGGTTGAAATACGTGTGGAAATGAAAATCTTACTTCGCCTGTTGTTACTTTTGTATTACTCATAGTTTTTTACTCCTTTTATTTAAAATCTTCTGCTGCTGTTGTTTTCGGGTTATAAGCCGGACGTTTATCGGATTCCGGTGCAAGTGTTGGCTTTCCATTTGGCTTCTGGATAAACTCTCCACAAATCATCTGGAAGTCTTTCTTTCCGACCATCTTTTCAAGATCTGTCAGGGTAAGCTGTGCCCTTTCATACAGAGTTTCTTTCGGGAAACCGTTCAGTTCCAAGACATCTGCCATCTTCTCGTAATCTGTGATCATACGATTGCTTCTGCCTTCAACGATCTTCCATCCTGGGATCTCTCCGCCATCGATCAGTTTTGTCTGTGCATAGGACTTTAATTTTTTATGCCAGGCAACCAACTGTTCTGCTTTTGCAAGGGCTTCTCCCACCTCTTCGTCTGAAAGCTCCGGTGGAAGTTTTGTTTCATAGGTTTCCAGAAGTTCCAGATTGTCATAAGCTCTCTGTCTGCAGTTTAAGACTTTGCAGAATCTGCAGTGTTCCCCGGAACGAAACTCTCCTTCTCCTTTGTAAGCTAATTCAGCTTTCGGTTTGACTACGACATTGCCCCATGTTGTCAGCTCTCGTTTGTTCGTTTTCCATGTGGAAAAGTTATTGAGTCTTGGCTGCACGATATGAAAAAAAATGTCCTCGATCGGATACAAAAATCCGTAAGCCTTTAATGCTCCTAGTGCATACAATCCCATCTGCGGATTCCCACCTGCATTTACTGGGACACCTTTTCCATATTTAAAATCAATCACATGCATGACTGATCCACAGATCAGGATGCAGTCTGCAGTACCGAATCCATCCGGCACGTACTCATCAAACTCAACTCTTTTTTCCACTGCCATATATGGCTTTTCTGGAAGACTGTTGCTAAGTGTCTCCACATAGTCAACATACTGATCTGTGAATCCCTGCATCTCTTCCTGATACAGTTCACTCTTTTTGATCTTGTTCATTCTTCTGGTATAAGTTCCAGTCTTTAAAGAATCTGCTGTCAGTTTTAACTCACAGATCTCATGTGCCAGTGTTCCTTCTTTGGTATAAGAACTCTCCGTATCTGGAAGCTCATCACACAACTTTGCGGAGGGCGTACAGTGGATCCACTGCACCGCTCCGCTTGCTGATAACAAAGCATGTTTTCTTTTCTTCGCCATCTTAGATCACCGCCCCAATCGCTTTGATCGCAGATGCAAACTCCCCATATTTCTCCTGTGGCAGATCCATCAGAGTCTGTGCACCTAAAGACGCTAGCGTATTCTGGACATCCTGCATCTTTCCGGCATCGATCAGACCTGTCGCTGCGACTGCTAACTGTTCCATTGTATATGTAGGGGTTGCTGTGGCGGTCGGCACCGGACTAGCTGCGGGTGCTGTATTTTGTGCCACGGGCGCCGCTTGTGCAGTCTGTGTTGTTGGTACGGGCTGTATATTCTGTACTGGTGGTGTGCTCGGCACTGTTGTAGTTGTTGCCGTTGGTGCGACTGCCTGCTGTACTGCGGGTGTTACCTTTGTTGCATCTACCTGTGTTTCCTCTTTGCAGTTTCCTGCGGCCTTTGCCAGTGCAAAGATGGCATTTGCCAGATTGTCAAGCCCTGTTACGTTTACTGTGATCTCCATTGTTATGTCCTCCTAATTCTTCTTTGTTTAATAGATACCCGATCCCTAAGATCTGAAAGATCAGGTTTGTATCAAGATCCTGTCCAGCCTTATATAACCGGACAAGAGTTTCAACCCTTTCATAAGATGCGGCTAATTCATCGTATGCTTCACGACTGATCAGCAATCTATCTTCTTTCATTGTTTATACCCTTTCTACTTCTCTCTTGAACTGGATTCGTCCCATTAGAATCTGCAACACTTTTGCATATTCTTTATCCAACGGATCCATCCCTTCCTCTATACCATTCGCCAAAGATCTCAAAGCCGCTACTACATATGGCGCTGTTAATTCAGAAATAGGCATTATGCTTTCCGTAATTGTACGAACAACATCAGTAGCTACTTCTTTTGTAATATCAAAGTGTTCATCGTCATGTTTCGCTGCTGTACATGCAATAGATTTTGCTATTTTTGTATCGCAGTTTAATAAAAATTCTTTTGTCATTGTTCTTTCCCGCTTTCTTCTAATAATCCCATCAATTTTTCTTTCAGATACCCTGCTTCGATCATACAGTTTCGATTATCCAGGAACAGCATTGTACTGTAATCTGGTCGCTGTTCTGCACTAAAGCCATTTTCCCAGATCTTAACGCTTAGCACTGCGGTGGCTCCATGATATTCGACGCATACGCACGGAACACCTGGCTCTCGCCAATCTATCCAATCTATAGTTCCATCTGTCATTTCTTGCAGTCGCAAAGATAGATCAAAGATCTCAGTTACTATTTTTCTGATTTCACTTTTCTGACAATCTGTGTTATACTGTTTTTGTCTATTTAACTGTGTGCCTAATGGAGTTGCCGCTCCGTGGGCACTTTTTTCTTTTATCAGGTTTCTTACTTTCATGTATGCTGCGAGCTCTCTGGACTCTAAATACACAACAGCTTCATTAGATCCCTGCTCTGCTCGCTCAACAGATTTCTGTTGAATCTTAATCATTTCATCCAACTCTTGTAGCAATATCTTCTCGTCAATCATTTTTTTCGCCCCCTTTCATTTCATTTCATTGTTAGCTTATCAAGCATCCATTTCATTGTTTTCTTCCCAATCTTTGTTTTAGAAAAAACGAAACAAATGATCATACTAACTAATACATAAAGTGTAAATACTATTGCTGTTGCCATTTATGCTCCTTTCTCTACAAGTTTTTTTGGATTTCTTTTGTCTCTCAGCACTCTTCAAAAACTCAACCGTTGCTGCTTTGAGCTTATCCGGATCTATTTTTCCATGGATCCGAACAGTTGCATTTCCGATTTTATATGTTGCTTCTGGACCATCTCCCATTCCTATCACCTTCTTTTTCTTTTTTAGAACCAGATAGTTCTGCTCTCCGTCCGAAGTTATGAATGTTATTTTTAAACTTATATGAAGAATTTTTCATAACAAAAAAATACTTTGTCGGGGAGTAGTTTTTTTCTTTTTTATCCTGTCGTTCAGCAATATTACTTCGGACAGAGAACAGAGCTATCTGGCTAATCTGCTTGTTTCTTTTTATCCTATCTCCTATAATTTAATTACAGGGTGCTAGCACACCCGAGTAATCATAGAAAGGAGATATTATGCAACAATTTAAATACTTAAGTGGTTCAAAGTATTGCGATCATTTAAACAAATTTTGTGATTTTAAGCTTACATATCAATTAGTTCAGCAATGTGGTGGAAATCCAGAACAAGCCGTTCTTGTTGGCATTCAATGTTCTGATAACTATTCATGCAACCACCAATGCCCTTTTGAAAAATCCTTTGAACGAGTTATTGATTGGTAGATCGTTCTTTGAATTTCTCTGGCAGATTACTTGCATTTAGACCCATATCTAATCCTGTGATCTGCTGGAGCTTTTTCATAATCACATCGTAGTGAAATTCTCCACTCTTTGCTTTAGAATTTACATATTCTTCGCAACCATCATTCCAGTATTTACAATACTGACACCCATAGAATATCTGTCCTTTTGCAAATACAGAGCTCTGAATGATCCTTGCCATGCAATGGATGTCTTTTTTAGTTAATCCATTTCCGTCAATCATCTCTCACCTTCTTTTACTCCGCAGCTAAAAACTTATTGATAAAGTACTGCTGTCCTTTTCCTGTAACTTTTGGAGTACGAGTAATTCTGTTACATCCATTTCCATCAATATGGACCGATTCTTTAATTTCAAAAAGTCCCATATCCATACTTTTTTGAGTTGGCATGTTCCAGTCGTTCCCCTTTTGTTTAATCAGATAACCGTTATTTCTCAGCCATTCAAACAGTCTTCTTTGTCCGGTCTCCACTCCATTCTGTTTTAGAATCTTAGCTAATGCTCCGACCAGAATCGATGTATTTGCAGCTGTGATCGCATGTCCTAAAATTGCTTGTGGCTTCATACGTTCGTTTTTCTCCTGCAACAATCTGTTCTTTTCCCTCTCTTCTTTAAGAGCTGTAAAGGCTTTGATTGCCATTTCTGGATTATCAATCAGTTCATCAACTGCATACATCCCATGTTTCCTGATCTGTGGTAATACTTCCGCTGTTACCCAATGCTTGAATCTCTTCGCATTCGGCATCTTACTTGAAAGGATTAAGCTGTAAAGACCTGATTCATTGATAAATATTACTTCTCTATTCTGACCTGACAGAACGATTCGTTCGGTCAGCTTATCTTCTTCATCAACGTGATCTCTTACGGCCTTCGGTGTGTTTGTATAGCCGAGAATCCCTGCTACATCCTTACCAACAAACATTACATCGCCGTTTATTGTAGCTGTTCTTACAGAACCAAATTCTTCTGATTTAAACGATTCTAATTCCATTTTTCTTTTCCCTCCTATTTATTTTGATTTTTTGTTGAATTTAATTCACTATTCTTTTTAAAAAAAATTTCGTCTCTTTCTTTTGTAGTTAGATGTAATGTTGCTTGTAATGACGAAATCTCGGAGGCCTTGAATTCACCTAATCCCTTTAACCTGTTATACAATGTCTCTCTGAGCATTCCAGATTTTTCAGCCACTGCTTTAAAGCTCATTCCAGAGTCATTAATCTTATCAGTCAAGGCTTTCATATCGACCATTTTCTTTTTCTCCTTTCTTTGTTGAATTTTAATCACACTCATAATATAACACTAGCGTGAATATCCGTCAACACTTTTTCATAATTTTGTTGAAATTCTTTCACACTCATGGTATATTAATATCAGAAAGGCGGTGACTAAATGATTGATCTATATAGGAATATTCGAAAATTTAGAATCGAACATAAAATGTCTCAAGATACACTTGCTAAGTTGACTGGTTACACGAGTCGATCATCCATTGCAAAAATTGAAAAAGGTGAAGTAGATTTGCCTTTATCAAAAATAGAAGCCTTTGCGGACGCATTAAATGTTGAACCTTCAGAACTTATGGGGGACACTTGGGAAGATGATGTTATAAATTCTTCGCGGCTCGATGTCGCTGAACATTTCGACGGTGATCCCTTCTTGATAGCCAAAGCTATGGAAGCAGAGAAAAATGACGCTCTATCAAATCAACCAGAACTAAATAAACGAGACTCAAAACAAATAGAAGAAATCCTACAGCAGACCAAGGACAAACTAACATCCCAAGAAGGATTAATGTTCGATGGTGATCCTGCTTCTCCCGAAGCAATCGAGTCTATTCTAAATGCAATGGAAATTGGTATGGAGATGGCAAAGAAAAAGAACAAGGAAAAATACACACCTAAAAAATATAAAAAGGACTGATGTGAATGGACATAAAAAAGATTGTAAATTCGCTTGTCAAGAAACATAAAACAAGAAATCCCTTTGAGATCATCAAAGGGCTAAATGTTATCCTTGTGCCGGTGCCACTTGAGGGTGTCAGAGGATTTTATCAATATTTCCAAAGAAATAACATTATTTATATTGATGATTCTCTTCCAGAACATGAACAGATTCTTGTCTGTGCACATGAATTAGGACATATGTTACTACATAAAAAAGCTAACGCTCTCTTCATGGATACATATACCGGATTTAATACAACAAAGTATGAAAAAGAAGCCGATCTGTTCGCTATGGAGCTGTTAGTATCAGATGAAACAATTCTAGAATTTCAAGAATATACAACTGAACAAATTGCACTCGCTCTTGGGTACACTGAGAAACTAATTAAGTTAAGATTAAAATCAAAATGAAGGGAACGTAATGGGGTTATTAAATTCAATATTTGGAAACAACGAATTAAATGATAAGATTCAGGAATTAGAAAATTCTAATTTAGAAATGCAAAAAAACAATTGCTAATCTTGAAATCGAAAAAGCTAAATTGGAATCATTACTCACTCCAGAAATGCAAGATCTAGAATCATTAAAAAAGCAACTTGCTAAATCTCAGGTTGAATTTGCACATCAAAAAATAATACAGGAACAAAAATTAAAAGAACAATATGACAAATATATGTCTGAAATTACTAAACAAAAATCACTTATTGTTGCATACAATGATGAAATTAATGAGTTACAATCAACCATAAAAGGACTAAAGAAATCTATAATCACATTTTCTGATGAAATCTTAGTTCAAGACTTTGGATTATATGAACCGCGATATTCTTTTCTTAATGCGGATTCTTATAAAGCAGAACTTACGAATATACGCAATATGCAAAAAGCCATGATCAAAGACGGGTCTGCGGTATCTGGTAGTGCCGACTGGCAAGTCAATGGAAGTGTCGTCAGAGGACGCAAAATGATAAAGGACATGCAAAAACTATTGCTCCGTGCATTTAACAGTGAGTGCGATGAAATTATTAATAAGATAAAATACAATAACTACAATTCCTCTGTTAAAAAAATGGAACGAAGCTTTAATGCAATTGCTAAATTAGGAGTAACAATGGCTATTTCCATAACTTCTGACTATTATGATCTAAAAATCCAAGAGCTTCAATTATCATTGGAATATCAGATTCAAAAGCAACGTGAGAAAGAAGAAAAAGCCGAATTAAGAGCCCAACAACGTGAAGAAGCACGATTGCAAAAAGAACTTAAGGAACAACGCAAAAATATTGATAAAGAACGTAAACATTATGAACAGGCCCTTTCTAATATTAATAAGCAATTATCCTCTTCTTCTGATGAAGATACTGAAGATTTAAATAAAAAGAAAGAGGAAATTATACAGTCTTTATCTGACATTGATACCAAAATCAAAAATATCGACTATAGAGAAGCTAACCAAAAAGCTGGATATGTATATGTAATTTCTAACATTGGATCATTTGGCGAAGGAATATATAAAATCGGAATGACACGAAGATTAAATCCTCAGGAACGAGTTGATGAACTTGGTGATGCTTCTGTTCCTTTCAAATTTGATGTACATGCTATGATATTTTCAGAAGATGCTCCAGCTCTGGAAGCAAAATTACATAAAGCTTTTGAAGATCGAAAATTAAATCTTGTAAACCAACGAAGAGAATTTTTTAAAGTTTCTCTGGATGAAATTAAAGATGTTGTCAAAAATAATTTTGATAAAACCGTAGAATTTGTCGAAGTTCCTGATGCCGATCAATACAGGATTTCTTTAAAAATGAAAGAAACTATGCAAAAACAAGCATGATTCATAATTTTTTTTAAAAAAACAGCTACCAGCTATCCAAATAATAAAAATCCAGTAACAATTTTCAATAATTTTAACAAGAATACTTGACAAGGCTCAAGAAACTATCTTATATTTTAGCGAATGGCTGATGATCGGCCGTAAAAGAGCCTTGGATAATATCTATTCCAAGGCTCTTTTTGCATTTATATAATTTTATGCAAAATAATTTTGTCAGAGTCTGACAAAGTTACTTTATAACACTTTTCACATAGGAGAATAATGTATGGATACAATTTTACATAAAATTTCCCATAGTAATAAAATGCCAGTATTATTTATTGGCTCTGGTATTTCCAAGAGATATCTTTGGAAATATCCTAACTGGAATGAATTGCTTAAATTATCCTTTTCTCAGTTCTGTAAAGATGACTTTCAATTTCAAAAATATGTTGATACCTTTAAACGTCAAGGTTTCTCCGATTTTGAAATAAATACAGCTCTTGGAACCGTAATTGAAAAAGAATATAATAACGCATTTTACGACCGCAAAATAAAATTGAAAGTTGGGAATATCCGAAACCCTAGTTGGGTAAAGCGTGGAATATCTCCATATAAAATGTTTCTTGCTAACTATTTTAAGAAAATGAAGCTTAACCGCAATCCAGAATTATTAAAAGAATTAGAAGAATTTAAAAAACTAAAGAACAAAATTTCTGCTGTTATTACAACAAACTATGACTTATTTTTAGAAAAATATATTTTTCCAGATGATTACACTGTTTTTACAAGACAGCATGAATTATTTTCTAAGGATAGTTATAATATCGCAGAAATCTATAAAATTCATGGCTCTGCAAACGATGCTAATACTATTATGATCACGGAAAAAGATTATGATGAATTTAATGAATCCAGAAAATTATTTATTGCAAAACTTTTGATCCTATTTTCTGAATCACCAATTATTTTTATGGGTTATTCTTTTACAGATGAAGATATTCAGTCAATCATTACTGACTTCTTATCATGTTTAACATCTGACGAATTAGAAAATATTGAAGAACATTTTATTTTTATTAGCTATAAGGAAAATCAAGAAAATTTAAATGAAATCAACCGCGTTATCACAACAAAGAACGGCAATGATATTCCAATTACAGAAATAGCGACTGATAATTTTCTTGAAGTATTTAAAATTTTAAATGAAATTACCCCTGGTATTTCTCCTAAAAAAATTCGTGAAACTAAGAAAATTGTTAAAAAAATTGTAGATGAAAGTGCTTCTTCTCCTGAAGCTAAATCAATCATTGTCGGAATTGATGACTTAGATCAACTTGATTTATCTAACAAACCTCTCGCAGTTGCTATTGGTTATAAGGAATCCGTATTAAGTTCTGTGGGGTATGGTATGCTTAGTGATAATCAGATTTTTGAAGATATTCTTTATGACAACAAAAATTTTAATCCTACTGAAATGTGTATGTCAAGATTCAAATCAATTCCAACCACCAGACTTTTACCTGTATATAAATATTTTTCTAAGAGTGAGATTACCCCGTCAGAAGGATCTCATCTTCGTAAATATATAGAAAATCACAACTCTATAGATAAAATTTATAGTAGAAATATTTCAAAAACACTGAAAAAAGTACCCGAACTATCCGAAATAAAGGATATTCTGGAAGAAATGGATAAAGAAGAAAATATTAATAAAAAATCTGGTATTGTTTTAAAAAATCATGCTGTATTATCTTCTGCCGACTTAAGATTTCTTTGTAGATGTTTATTTGAATTAGATACAACTGATACGAAAGATGAATTAATGAAATCAACAAATTTTAAACGCTGTGTTATGATTCTGGATTTCCTGGAAAATGCAGAAAAAGATTAGCAAACCTTTTCTGGTAAAGCACCAGAAACATCACTAATCTTTTTCCTTTTGTTCTTAAGTTACTAATTTAATTTTAAGTCATTCCGGACATTTAATGTTGTATGTCCTTTTATTCAAATCAGTGTTAATCGTTTTGTGCTATGCACTTCGATTAACTTATGATTATTATAATAGTTTATGCCTCATCTGTCAATTTATGCACAGATTTTTATACAAAATACTTTGTGTATTATTTTTATTGACTAAGCGTCATAATATTTGATATATTTTGCTGACATCAGAAAAATAGATAAACTAAAAACCGTCCAGTTGCAGCTGGACGGAATAAAAAGAAAAACTACTTGCATCTATAGGTTAGATGTGTACTTTTCCCCGACAGTTAAAGTATACCATTTTTAACCTACACTTTGCAAGAAGTGTATTTTTTGTACCCAAATAATCAAAATATGGAAAGGAACGATGGTATATGAACATAGGAAATCAGTTAGGAAAACTAAAAAAATCAGATCAATTCTGCATTTACCTAAGAAAGAGTCGTGCAGATGCCGAAGCTGAAAAGCTTGGAGAAGGCGAAACTTTAGCAAGGCATGAAAGAATCTTAACAGAATTAGCAGTAAAACTTGGGCTTCCAATCGGTAAAATCTATCGTGAAATTGTTTCTGGAGAAACTATTTCCGCCAGAAAAGAAATCCAAAGTATGATCAATGATTGCTATGCCGGTATGTGGAAGGGAATCTTAGTCGTAGAAGTTACAAGATTATCTCGTGGAAACCAAGGGGATGCACAAATCATCATGGATTGCCTACGGTATTCCAATAATAATAATGGTGTTTTGGTAGTTACACCTACCAAAGTATATGACATTGTACAAAGTTCGGATGATGAAGAGTATATGGAATTTGAATTATTTATGTCTCGCAGAGAATATAAAATGATACGAAAAAGAATGATGCGTGGGAAACTTCAGGCCGTTGTTGAAGGAAATTACATGGGATCCTATCGACCATACGGATACGATATCCTAAAAACAAAAACAGGAAGAACCCTTGTTCCAAACCCTGAAGAAGCTCCGATCGTTAAGAATATCTTTGAATGGACTGTAAAAGAACACTTAACTCCTGGTAAAATTTGCAAAAGATTAACCAGTTTAGGAGTTCCTACTTATACCGGCAGTGCCGAATGGGCTATTGGTACAGTAAAGACAATACTAACTAATCCTACATATACTGGAAAAGTTCGTTGGAATGATCGAATGCAAACAAAAACATTAGTTAATGGGAATCTAGTGTCATCAAGGCCAAGAGCTCATACCAGTCAATATATGTTGTATGAAGGTAAACATAAAGGGATTGTTGATGAAATTACTTTTCATGCTGCTTCCTCTCGATTTTATTCCGACAAAACAAAAGCAAACCTTAAATTAATGAATCCGCTTGCTGGTATATTGATCTGTGCCAAATGCAAAAAAGCTATGATTTATCAAGGATACTTAAAACGTCCCAATACTCTACCTCGTATCTTACATAAAACTTCACAAGTATGTAATGTGAAATCTGCTGTATTAAAAGATGTCGTTGATGCAGTTGCTCATGCTTTGGAACTGTATATTGATGATTTTGAAATGAAAATAGATAATCTTCCTGACGTTGATGAAAACAGCATTCTTAGCCAATTGGAAGTCTTGCAAAAAGAATTGATAAAACAAGAAAAGAAGCTGCCTAAGCTGTTTGATGCCTGGGAAGATGGAATCTTAACTGATGAAGAATTTACCAGACGAAAGCTTATTAACAAAGAACGCATTGAGTCCATAAAAAAGCAAATGGATCATCTAGAGGACTCTGTTCCGACAAAAGATGAGTACGAAGAGAAAATAATGCTCTTATCAGATGCATTAAAATCCCTGCTAGATCCAACACTTGATGCTGATATTAAAAACACTTATCTAAAAAGCATTATCAGCTCCATTGAATATAGCAGGGATAATAATACAGAATTTATATTAGACGTTTTCCTGAAGGATTAAATGTCTATATCTAATTCAATTGGGCAGTGATCGGAACCCATGACATCGGTTAAGATCTCCGCATCTTTGATCTTATCTTTGATAGAATCAGATGTTAAGAAATAATCGATACGCCATCCGGCGTTCCTTTCTCTTGCCTTAAATCGATAGCTCCACCATGAATACTTCTCTGTATCTGGGTGTAAATATCGATAAGAATCTGTGAATCCAGAGTCAAGTAATGTCTTGAACTTTTCACGTTCTTCCGGTGTAAATCCGGCATTTTTGACATTATTTTTCGGATTCTTTAAATCTAGTTCGGTCGCTGCAACGTTAAAGTCTCCACAGATTATGATCGGTTTCTTTTTCGGCTTGGCTTCTTGTGTCAGTGATGGTTGTGATTCTTTCAAGTCTCCGCAGAAAATCACCGGCTTCTTCTCTTCTAACTTCTTCAAATAAGCAAGAAAATCCTCTTCCCACTTCATTCGAT
>OLPV01001166.1_pt1 | contig 20137 bp, 16 predicted proteins | sample 1671961 | NCBI WGS metagenome assembly OLPV01 (sample SAMEA3136630, study PRJEB25190) | human gut metagenome | biome: human gut; feature: human-associated habitat; material: faeces | place: Austria | collected 2013
ACAAAAATATAAGAAACATCATACTCTTCCAGCAGCTCCTTCACATACTCCTCATCCAAAGAAGTATAAATACTCTCAATATCCGCGCTCTTCTCATTCAAGTCCGCAGTATCATCTCTCCACAGCCACTCATGCACATACCATCCCAGCACAGTCGGAAGCCCTGTCATAGCAGAAACACGCTCATAACCACTATAGCTGTCCCCGTTCGCCTCAAGCACAACCGGTGCCCCTTTCACATTCTTCTTCAGCCATTTAATACCAGCCACATCCTCTGTGAAATCATTTGACAGGAAAGATGTCGCATTCAATCCTTTATATTCAGAAGGCTCCCATACCTTTCCAAACCACGCATACACACTGTTTCCAAAATAACCAAAGGTCCAGCAAAGCAATACCAGGCCGATCACTGACACAACCTTAAACACTTTCTTACGTGCAGCCACCAGCATACGGAAAATACCATATCCCATGTTCATCCCAAACAGCATATACGCCTGATAAGTCAGCTTAAACATAGTATTCGCCCTGGCGTTTCCATTTTCGTAAATATCTCTTACATAAACCAACTCCGGAATCACGATCAGCCCGATCGCACAGAGTCCCATGACAATCGCAAACAGATCCGGCACAGAGATTGCTTTCATCAATCTATACAGACTTCTGTTCGCACCACCACGAAGCTTCTCCCAGATGATACAGATAATCAGCAGAACTGTCAGAACCACAGGCAGTCCCCACAAAATCAGCAGCTGATGGATCATAGAATGATTCTGCGCAATTCCCACACCTTTAAACATACTGTCAAACTGCAAAGTAAACGGCAGAGAAACAACGTATGAGATCACAATGATCTCCACTGCCTGAACCGCAGTCACTGCCAGAATCCTCTTCACTTTACCATCAAACTGAACGATATTGGTAAACAGCACCACTCCACCGGTCACCACGAAATAAATAATAAAATCCCAGAAATTCGTAAACCGGAACATACCGATCATCACTGCAGCCAGCAGGATATGCGGAATCAACAGCTGTTTTTTCCAGAACTGTTTCCGGCCCGGCTTCATGATCACTGCTTCTCTCATCCGCACACTTCGCATCCACGCATAAAGAAGTCCCACCAGAAACAGCACAAACATTACATTTACCACATGGGCATGGAGATCTCCCAGCACAAAGGAATAACATGGAAATTCATGGATTGTCTTGTCCGGCACATCCGGATTGTATCCAATATAACGGGTCGCATCCGGGAACCAGTAGCTGTCCGCTTCTTTTCCCTGCAGCTTCTGGAGCCATGGAATGATCTTACTGTAAACCACATAATGCATATTTCCCGCAATTGATACAGAAAGTCCTGCTATGATCCCGGCCACTGCCGGCACACAACGTTTCTTTCCTGTCAGGCTTCCTTTAAGCCTGTCCACAGACATCTGACGAACCAGTGAAAACGGAAGCACAAACGCAAATGCAGCCACAAAAGTACGCATCAGATTGTAAGTGAGTTCTACTTTACTGCCAGTCAGCTTCGTCAGAAATACTGCAAAATACTGTCCGCCATAATAATAATTGATCGTACCTTCTGAATACCACAGATCTCTTGCAGGAAGTGTCGTACTTCTCATCATGGCTTCCATGAAACCATAATCCATAAATTTCTCAGTTCCGTATGCCTGCGGACGGAATCCTGCAAAATAAGTCCACATCAGGAAAAATATAAAGAACAGAATTTCCTCTCCGTAAATCAGATTTACCTTTCCGGACGGAAAGCAGTCAATTCCATTTTTTCCCTGAAAATGATATAAAACCCCACAGCCAACAGCACATACAATAGACACACCGATACATGTCGCTGCAATAAATGGCAGTATCTTCGCAGTTACCAGAAACCACGTAAGAAAACCTGTCACAGTAATCGCCAGCACTTTTGAAAACATCCAGCCTTTGTCCTCAAATCCGGCAAACAGTCTCCCTGTCACAGGCATGGCAACCATTCCCATCAGAAATGCCAACATCCACCAGGTCCAGAATGTCCATACATCTCCCTTTAACAGAAATGCAGACAGCCCTGCAAGAGCTGCTGCAAGAAGCACTCTCGGTGCCCATTTCTTCATCCGTACGTCCTCCTTAATCATTTATAAAATTATTGTGGTTACTATAATCTTACACATTCTCTCTTATCTCTGTAAATCTGTGATCACCCGGCTCATAATCATAAATCCGGAGTAATCCCCGTAATAATGCATTTGAGGATTATTCTGTTGTTTTATAGATCCGTATCCGCCCATCCTGAGTCTCATAAACCTTTTCATATGCTGCAGCAATTGTCTCCTCACGACATTCCTGCTGTTCAAATTCCGAACCTTCTTCAAACAGGATATATGTTATTTTTTCCTGTTGTACTGTTTTTTTCAATGTTTCACTGTCAGATGTGGTGTATATCGTTACAGCCTGTGCAGCCCTGTAATTCGTATCATAGCCTGCAGACCATGCGTAATATGGCCATCCACAGTAAAGCATAGCTCCGGACATCGTCACTTCATTCATGCTGTACTCAGGAGTAAGTAAAAGATCGTTTTTCTCCAGATTCTCCTCCAGCCATTGGGTCAGCTCGCTGTTCATATTTACAGTCACACGTCTGCCCGGACCATTTCCCTTTATGATCACCACAAAGTCATAAATCCCGGTCACACTCAGAGATATCACCAATACTATTGCCAGTATCTTTCCCATAGTTTTCTGTATCCCGGACTGCCCATTTCTCCCATTCCAAAGACTGCATACTGCCCATGCCCAGAAAATCGTCAGAAACGCATATGATATCATGATATATTTATGGTTTACATTAATATCCGGTGTCATCAGAAGCACAAAAGCAAAAATCACCGGAAACAGGAAACTCACAAGGATTGCTCTCTCCCGTCTTCTCATAAACCATACCATTAGTACCAGCCCAAGAAAAAAAACTCCGCTCATCCAGAACAGATATTTCACAACTCCCGGGACAGTCTTATCCTCTGCCAGAAATCCCAGATAAATCTGAGGACTCATAGCACTTCCAACAATAAAAATCTTTGACTGAAGCCAGGAAAAGAAGATGGATACCCCCGCCATGACAGCGTAATCCACTTTTCCATCCGAGAAAATCGCAAAGCCGCACAAAATCAGCAGACCACCGATCACTGCTGCCCCATTCCAGAACGCACACAGACCCAGAAACATTCCCATAAGCAGTGCCTGATCCAGATTTCTGCTTTTCCATCCTTCCTTCGAAAAGATTCTGTTTTTTATCCAGAGTATTCCCTTCTCTTCATGTGCCGTCCCGGCTTCCAGCCAGTCCATAAACAGATATAGTGCCAAAGTCACCATCAGAAGTCCAAATGCCAGATGCCTCTGATTAAGATAAACATTAAAGTTCCACAATCCCCAGTTCTCATTGACAGTATATCCGATAAAGGAAGTATTTTCTTCCAGGGTTTCCACAAGATTCCCTGCCTGGATATGCTCCCATGCAAATCTGAAAAAAGCCATTCCGCTTCTGAAAAAGAACAGAAACAATGCCAGTACACCACAGCACATTTTGCCTGTGATCCTAAGTGCAAGCTGATATAACAGCATAAGAAATCCCACAAACGACAAGGTACTTACGATATTATAGGCAAAATCCATACGCATTCCAAGATATTCCAGATTTCCTGTGAGAAACTGAAACATAAAATGATACTTTACGTCTGCACCTCCATAATGAGGATACTGTGTGGGAAAATTATTTCCTGCAGAAAAAGAACGCATCATCGCCGTATGTGGTGCATAATCTCCATACACAGTCAGGCCGGAATACAGGATTCCGTCTTTTATATAGAATACATAAAACATCATATATGTAATAAATACAGTCAGCAGAGCAAAGAGTAATATTTCCTTTTTTAATCTGCGCTTATCCTGTGTTTTATCAATATTCCATATCCTGTAACTTCCCTGTTTTCTGTATTTCTGTACGCTGAGCAGTATCATAATAACTGCTGCACCTGTCATCCCGATAATATTTCCATACAAAAGTGGATTTTCAGCTTTTCCCACAACACTGAAAAACCAGGAAATAATATATACCATCCAGGTCAGTAAAAGTGTTCCGACTCCAAAAGAAGCCGGAAGCATGAGCCAGATACGATTAATACCTGACACACTCTTTCCCTCTCCTGTCAGCATTTTCGATGCTTCACAGCCCAGCATTCCTGCCAGAAGCAGATAAATAATTCCAAGCATAATTTCTCCCTGTACATTTCCCCGCCATGCAGATACTTCTATCCTCCCGGGGGATTTTATCAAACAAGTATCAGTATAGCAAAAATCCCTACTTATTAAAAGCAAGTTCACATAAATTAAACATTTTAAATTTTTTGTTGCTTCAGATATTGTTCAATCCCTTTCACTATAGCTTCCACTATTTTATTCTGATATTCTTCTTTGCAGAGAAGTCCGGCCTCTTCCGGATTTGTAAGAAAACCACACTCTACAATATTCAGAACGCTTTCACTTCTTTTTAACAGATAATAGGTTTTATTACCTTTTGCCACACGAGGGCGTTTTACGTTCAGTCCCAGATTCAGTTCTTCCTGGATAAACTCTGCCAGATTCTTTCCCCGGACAGAATCTTCATAATAAAACACCTGGGGACCGCATACAGACGAATCCTGATAGCTGTTCTGATGAACACTTATGCACAGCACAGGTCTGTATTTCTTTATCATAGCAATCCTGCACTGCATATCCTGTGCTTTCTGATTTCTGCTGTCCTCCTCATAAAGGCCCTTATCTTCTTCCCTTGTCATGATTACAGAAAATCCTTGTTTTTCCAGAGAATCCTTTAATTTTACGGCAATCTGAAGATTTATCCCCTTTTCTTCCAGTCCGTTCACTCCGATCATTCCCGGATCCGCTCCACCATGTCCTGCATCTACCAGAATGATTTTTGAATTTTCTGTTGAACTCATAGTCTCTGAAACTTCAGCTGCCTGTTTTGACAGAATGAGAAAACTGACAAGAAGCAGACACCCTAACATTAATTCCAGTCCATATTTTTTCAAACTAAAAACACCTCCTGAGACATCTTTTACAGTCTACGGGAAAATTCACTGTTCCTGTAGACTGGCTATAGCAATTCCATAAAATAATGCAATCAGTATTTCATAAAATTCTATATTAATATATGTTTCAGAAGATGTTTTTATAGCCTGCTGATGCAGAACTTTTAATTATTCAGATTGTCCGAGATTACCTGCCAGATTCCGTTGTTTTCAAATCCAAGCTTCCATGCAGAAACTCCTGCAAGGTCATATTTGGATACCAGCTTCACTTTCTCTGCAACTGACTGAGCATCCTCAAGCCAGATCTGATAGGTAGAATTATCTATATCATATTTTCCATAATTCTGGGAAGTGGTCTTATCCCAGTAGGTTTCCACATTATTATCTGCAATTGTCTGCTGCGCCTGATCCATACCGATTGCTTCACTGGTTACATTTCCCCCTGTGGTCCTCCACAGTCTGGTATAAAACGGAATGGCATTGATCACACGTTCAGCCGGAACCTCATCCAGTGTATCCTGGATTCCCTGTTCCACCCATGGAAGAGATGCCACAGAACCGGCTTCAGATCCTACATAATGCTCGTCATATCCCATGATGATCACATAATCTACAACCCTTCCCTGCTCAGCCCGGTCATAATGGCTTGTAAAATCCTCAGGAACCGGATTATCCACTGAAAGAACCAGATTATTCTTATGGCACTCTATGGAAAGTTCTCTCAGAAATTCCAGAAAATGAGTTCCCACATCCTCGCTGAGAGATTCAAAATCCACATTAATGCCATCCATTCCCACATCTTGGGCTGCCTGGATCAGCTGACTGATAATATTCTGTCTCGCCGCAGTGCTGGAAAGTGTTTCCGTTGTACTTACTTCCTGTGTAAAGTTGTCGATCAGTCCCCATACCTGAAGCCCCTTTTCATGAGCCTGTGATACATAATCTGCACTCGCAATGCTTGCAATGTTTCCTGAAGTATCTGTCAGATAGAACCAGGTAGGCGAGATCACATTCACACCTGTCATATTTGCTGTCGCATCTGCAAAATAAGCATTGGCATCTGTGGAAGTCACCTGATGCCATACCATATTGACCTTGCTGTCCATAGTAAGATAGGAGTACTGTTCCCTCTTAAAGCTTCGTTCAAATTTTGTCTTCTCTGCTTCTCCCACTTTCTTCTTATCTATATAACCGATATATCCGTCATCCGTAGCTACCTGATCCCAGTTCTCCATTTCTTCAATAAGACGAAGCTTTGTACCTTTCTTTACAGAAGTAAGAATAGCCGATTTGATTCCACCGCGGTAACGTATGCTTGTATTCTTCTTAACTGTGACTGTTTTTACATTTTTGAATTTATACTGTATGGCAATCCTGTATGGATCTTTTGTGATGTATGCATCAAGATCTGTAAATTCCTGCACATAAGTAAGATTCAGATACACTTTGTCATCTTTCACCCATACCTTATCTCCTGCCTCAGATGATGCACTCGCAGAAGTCAGCTCCGAAGGTGTTGCATAAAGTATCTGCTGATTGACAGAATCCCAGTAATATCTCTGGTTCAGATAAGTATTCACCACATCCAGTGGTAAATAGACTCTGTCTCCGTCCACCAGACCACGTTCTTCCATTTTCTCAGTTCCAATGACCAGGGCAATCTCCCCATCTGCCATTTCTCCATAATATTCATTCAGATCCATTTTCTCAGAAGATGGTATGTACTTCATTACTACATGAGTGACAATTCCAAGAATCGCAACAAGAATGACCAAAACGGCAACTGCGATAACTGGTTTATACTTTTTTTTCATAGTATTTTTCCTTTCAGTAAATATTGTGTTACCGGAAACAAAGCAGACAGTAACACGATCGCTATTGATACATCAGCTCACAGAAAGGTATTTCATATAGTTATTTTGAGTATGATGTACCAGTATTATCAACTGTATCGGTAACTTGATGATACTGGCTTAAGTATACCATAAAATATTACAATTGTATTGCAAAATCGTATTTTTCACAAATTTTTAAGATATGCGTAATTATATTCTTATGCTGCCCGAAGGCATTATGAACATCGGGGGGACTGATTCAGAATCTGTTCGGGCAGCTTTCTCTTTTGTTATTTTTCTTTGACGAAATCAAAATCCACACGAGCGATCCGTCCTTTTTCATCTTCAACGTAATCACGCATGTATCCACCACCTTCTGCAATCTGACAGGCTTTTGCAATTGTTTTCGGATTACTGAGTATACCATTCAGATACAGAGAAATTCCCTGTTCACGATAACTCTTCAATTCTTTTTCCAGTGGTTTACGCATGCTCTTTTTGGTTGCCCGTGATATATTTTCCGTAAGCTTACCTCCCTTCTTTCATAAGATTTTTTAGAAAGCACCTTATCGGCTGTTGAAAAAACAATATCCCTGCACCTGTTTTATCGTTACTGTGAACGGAGTGAACAGTAACGTTTCAACTTCTTATCATCATGGAAATTTTACCTGTACATTGCCACAGCAGGAACGCTGCATGAAAAACGGCAATGAAGTTTAGAAATAAAAGATCACTTTGGTTAATGTTTCAGATCTTCGCTTATGTGAACCGCAGGTTTACTGCTTCTTCTGTTTTCATTATATCCATCTGGTAAACAGATGCAAGTGTTTTTCTTCATTTATGTATTTTTTTCTGTTTTGTTTCTAAAAATTTAATATTTTGGTTGATTACTTATCTTTACATTTTGCAGTTCTGTGTTATATAATATAGTGTATAAAATTTTATAAATTCACAGTCAGACAATAGAATTTTTGAAGTTACTTGCAGCAATTTTCCAAAGACAGCGCATCTATGGCAATCCTTTAAAATTGCTGTTCAAAAAAACAATAGTAACTTTTAATTTATCCGTAATTGTCCGCAGCTTTCAAAAGTTAAATTTTCATTATCAGAAACACTTTTAATGGATTTTCACAGGCAATTATGAAGCTGCCAGATAATTCAATGTTATTCAGAATAGGATGTGACAACATGAAGATAGAAAAGATTAACGACAACCAGATACGCTGCACACTGACAAGAGAAGACCTGGAGAACCATCAGATCCGTATCAGTGAACTGGCTTACGGCACTGAGAAAGCCAAGAAACTTTTCCGCGATATGATGCAGCAGGCACAGATACAGTTTGGTTTTGAGGCAGATAATATTCCATTAATGATCGAGGCCATCCCGGTGAGTACCGAGAGCATCATCCTGATCATTACCAAAGTAGAGGATCCTGAAGAACTGGATACCCGTTTCTCCAAATTTGCTCCATTCAGAGGGAATGATAAGACAGATACTCTTCAGCTTGACGGTGCAGACAATATTATTGATATCTTCCAGAAGCTTTACGAAGCAAAGATGAAGAGTACTCAGACAAAAGATGGCAAATCAGCTCAGAATACCGGAGCAAAGGAAAATGACGATACTCAGGTTCCTGATGTAAATCTTATCCGTCTCTATGAGTTCGACACACTGGACGATGTGATTGCGGCCGCCCATGGACTGAACGGCTATTTTACCGGTACAAACACCCTATACAAAGATCCGGCCGATGAGCTTTACAAACTGGTACTTCACCAGTCATCACTTTCTCCGGAGGATTTTAACAGGGTATGTAATATTCTTACGGAATATGGACAGGGAAAGGCTTTCTCTCTTTCAGGAGAAGCTTATCTGACAGAACATGGAGAACTGATTTCCGATTCTGCCCTTCAGCAGCTGATTCAACTGTAATAATTTTCATAATTAAAAGAGCATTCAGTTTTCATCTGAAAGCTCTTTTCTTATACTATAGTAAATTACAGATTTCTCAAAAAAGGATGTCCTGAACTTATTCAGAACATCCTTTTTACATGTCAGTCTATGACAATTCAACAATTGTCATAGTCCGTCATATGATTACCTTTCAGGAAGATTATTCTCCAAGAAAATCATTGATCTGGTTAACCAGTACATCAACATCCAGTCCATGAACCATAGCTGCTTCTTCGAGAGATTCCATCTGGGAAGATGGGCATCCAAGGCAATGCATTCCTGCTCTCATAAGAATCGGTGCGATATTTGCATCAATCTGAAGAAGCTGACCGATCAGCATGTCTTTTGATACTTTAGCCATTGTATATTTCCTCCTTAATTTTTCTTCATACTACTCAGCTTTTATAGCTTCTGATATTATAATACTATTTTACTCTGGAATCAACTGCAAACTTTTAATTTTATCGTTCCTCCCTGAAATACGGAAGTCCCAGAGCAGCAGGCGGCTGGTGTTCCTTTTTCTTTCGGAAGCTTGTGAATACCAGTACGATAATCGTTACCACATAAGGCAGTGCTTTAAATACTTCCTGCATGCTTCGTCCAAGTCCCGGGATATAAAGATACAGAATATAAAGAGCTCCGAACAGGAATGCTCCCCAGATTGCATTCAGTGGTTTCCATAATGCAAAGATTACCAGTGCAACAGCAAGCCAGCCACGATCTCCAAAACCATTGTCTGTCCAGGTTCCTCCTGAATATTCCATTACGAAATAGAGTCCGCCCAGACCTGCCAGACCTGCACCGATACAGGTTGACAGATATTTATATTTGATAACATTGATACCTGCTGCATCTGCAGTTCCCGGATTTTCACCGATTGCCCTGAGATTCAATCCCGCTCTTGTCTTGAACAGAAAAAGCGATAACAGGACTGCTATAATAATACAGAGATATGTAAGGAAACCATAATTAAATAAAATACCTCCGATAACCGGAATCTTAGACAATCCCGGGATTTTTGCCGTATAGGCACTTCCTGTTACTTTTACGGAAATCTGTCCTACACCGCCTGCAAGCTTGGAAATAGAACCGCCAAAGAAGTTACCAAAACCTGTACCAAAAATGGTAAGTGCAAGACCTGTTACATTCTGATTTACACGAAGTGTGATAGTCAGGATACTGTAAATCAGACCACCGATCGCAGCACATGCAAACGCACACAAAAACGATATCAGTACACCCACAAGTGCATTGGGATCAGGATTATCCTTCTCATAGAGGAAAGCTCCCATCAGACCTGAAATGCCGCCCATATACATAATTCCCGGAATACCAAGATTCAGGTTACCGGATTTCTCTGTCATAATCTCACCAAGCGCCCCATACAGAATACAGATGCCCTGGACAATTGCTTTTTGAATAAAAACTATCAGTACACTCATTGCCGCTACCTCCTATTTCTTTGCACGCTTTACTCTGTAGTTGATAAAGAATTCTGCACCGATCAGGAAAAACAGAATGATTCCAAGAAGAACATTGGAAGCATTCTCATTCAGTCCATACTGTGTTGCAATCTGTACGGCACCCTGGTCCATAAATACGATGCCAAAGGAAACTGCAACCATAATAAATGTATTAAACTTGGAAAGCCATGCGACAATGATCGCAGTAAATCCACGACCGCCTGCTGTTGCAGTGGAAATCGTATGGCTGGCTCCGCTGACAATAACAAAACCTGCGATACCACAGATTGCACCGGAGATTGCCATTGTACGGATAATAACCTTTTTCACCTGGATACCGGCATATCTGGCAGTATTCTCGCTCTCACCTACTACTGCGATCTCATAGCCCTGCTTACAGTATTTCAGATAAATGAACATTCCCACTGTCAGAATCAGGACAATGACTACATTCCAGCCATATTTCTGTCCGAACAATTCCGGAAGCCATCCGCCTTTTGTAGCCTGATTGATGATACCGACTGTATTGGAACCTTTCGGATTTTCCCAGAATACAATACAATAAGTTACTACCTGCATGGCAACATAATTCAACATCAGAGTAAACAGTGTCTCATTTGTATTCCAGTTTGCTTTAAATACAGCCGGGATCATTCCCCAGATCATTCCGCCAAGTGCACTTGCCACAAACATTACGATCAGAAGTAACCCTGTAGGCATCTTATCTCCTGCATAGATCATGACGGCAGCAGAGCAGGCACCACCGATCAGGATCTGACCTTCTGCACCGATGTTCCAGAATTTCATTTTAAATGCAGGTGCCAGACCAATGGAAATACACAGCAATACCATTGTATCTCGTATGGTCTGCCACAGACGGCGTTCCGAACCCATTGCTCCATCCCAGATTGCCTTATAGACATCCACCGGATTCATCTTTACCAGGGCAACGATCACCGCTCCGCACACGATCAGTGCAAGGATCAATGCAATGAAACGGATCAGAAGACGTTCCTGCCATCTGGCTTTGTTTCTTCTTTTACTTACCTGTAAGAAAGGTTCTTTCTTCATGCCTGTGTCCCTCCTTTTTCATGCTTCGTCATAAGAAGCCCGATTTCTTCTTTCGTTGCAGTTCTTCCATCCTCAATTCCGCTGATTTTACCTCCGCAGAACACTGCAATCCTGTCACACAGTTCAAGAACTACATCAAGATCCTCAATAACACAGACTACTGCAACCCCTTTTTTCTTCTGTTCATTCAGAAGACGGTAGATCACATGGGAGGTATTGACATCCACCCCTCGAGTCGGGAAAGCTACCAGAAGCACTTTCGGATTCTGGGCGATTTCTCTTCCTACCAGAACCTTCTGTACATTTCCTCCTGACATCTGACGGACAGGTGCAGAAATACTTGGAGTCATGACTTCAAGCTGTTCTTTAATTTTTAATGCCAGTGCCTTTGGACCTTTTCGATCCAGGAATGGACTTTTTCCATTGCGATAGCTTCTGAGCATCATATTATCAGTCATATCCATATCGCCCACAAGCCCCATACCAATACGGTCTTCCGGAACAAAAGCAAGGCTGATCCCTGCTTTATTAATGGAGATAGAATCCATTCCTGCAAGCTCTGTTCCTTTTCCATTGTCATCAAGCAGGGTGATCGAACCGCTCTCTATTGCCTGGAGTCCTGCAATTGCCTCCAGAAATTCTTTCTGGCCGCTTCCGGAAATGCCGGCAATACCCAGAATCTCTCCTGCATTTACTGTCAGATCAACATCATCCAGAGTTTTTACCTCTTCTTTGTTTTTACAGTTCAGTCCTTTGACTACTAATCGTTTCCTTACATTCTCCGGTTCAGGACGGTCGATATTGAGATCTACTCTGCCGCCTACCATCATCTCTGACAGACTCTGTGCATTTGCCTGAGCTGTTTCTACTGTATCAATATACTTTCCTTTTCTGAGGATTGCCACACGATCTGATAACGCCAGAACTTCCTGGAGTTTGTGCGTGATGATCATAATGGAACATCCATCTTTTCTCATATTTCTCAAAATATCGAATAAACGGTCAGACTCCTGTGGTGTCAGAACTGCGGTCGGCTCATCCAGGATCAGAATCCTCGCGCCACGGTAGAGCATCTTTATGATCTCAACTGTCTGCTTCTGGGAAACGGACATTTCGTAGATCTTCTGTGACAGATCCAATTCAAAGCCATATTTATCTGCCAGCTTCTGAATATCCTCTGTGATCCTCTTCATGTCCAGCTTTCCCTTTCCCGGAAGTCCCAGAACAATATTCTCTGCTGCTGTCAGTACATCTACCAGTTTAAAATGCTGATGTACCATACCGATTCCCAGTTCATAGGAATCTTTCGGTGAACGGATCGTTACTTCTTTTCCATTTACAAAAATATGTCCTTCATCCGGATAATAAATTCCATAGATCATATTCATCAGAGTTGTCTTTCCGCTTCCGTTTTCCCCCAGAATTGCAAGAATCTCCGATTTTCTCAGTGTGAGATCTACATGATCATTCGCCTGGACCGAACCAAAACTCTTGGAAATATCTCTAAGTTCAAGTGCATAGTTTTCTCCCACTATCGTTTCCTCCTTTTATCTAATGATATCCAATCTACAGTAAAAGTCCTGTCTCTTTGACTGCCGATATCATTTAATCCTACTTCTGAATTATGGAATTGCTCTCCTGTATACTCCATAATACAGCAAAAGAAACCTTCTGTCAGAAGACTTCAAGACTTCTTTTGCACGTACGATATGAAAACAGCAGAGCTGCCGCCCGGGCAGCCCTGCTGTCGTAAATTGCTCCGCGCTTTGCAGCTCCAGCAATTTTCTTATTCTGTAATAGATGTAATTCCATCAATCGCAATATCAAATGCAGGTGCGGAACCATATTCAGATTCATGGAAGTATCCGTCAGAAATGTACTCTGTATCACCCTTCTTATAAGTATCAAGTTCCTTGCCGTCTACTGTAAATGCAGATGTATCAAATACATGAAGGGAACCATCAATGAGCGCATCTTCCACTTCTTTGACCTTTTCTTCTGTACCCTCTGCTACAGTTTTGTCGTTGAGAGTTGTGATCTTATCTGCACCTTCCGCAAATCCTTTACACCAGTCAGTATCAATTGCTGTGCCGTCAAGCATACACTGTACTGCGTATGTATAATATACACCCCAGTCCATAGATGCAGAAGTAAGTGCTGTGTTCGGAGCAACAGATGTCATATCAATATTATAACCTACACATGGAACTCCTGCTGCTTCGCATGCTGTAGGAGCACCTGTTGTATCTGCATGCTGGCTGATCAGTACACAGCCGTCAGAGATCAGAGCATCTGCACACTCTTTCTCAAGGTCAAAGCTTGCCCAGCTGTTTGTATATTTTACTTCCATTGTTACAGACGGGCATACACTCTTTGCGCCAAGATAGAAAGCTGTATAACCGGAGATAACCTCTGCGTATGGGAATGCACCTACATAGCCCATCTTGCATGCGTCTTCTTTTACTGTTCCGTCCTCGATCATTTCATTCAGTTTCAGACCTGCAACTACACCTGACACATAACGTGCTTCATAAATATTTGTAAAATAGTTATGCATGTTGGAAAGTCCGCTGGATGCAGCCTGTGTTCCTGTTGCATGACAGAACTGAACCTCCGGATATTCCCCTGCTGCTTCCAATATATAAGTCTCATGTCCAAAGCTGTTTGCAAAGATGATCTGACATCCCTGATCTGCAAGGTCTGCTGCCGCATCATAGCATCCTTCATCTTCACCGATGAGAGTTTTCTCAATAATCTGAGAATCGTCAAGACCAAGCTTCTCTTCCATCTCATCAATTCCTTTCATATGAGCAGCCGTGTAACCTTCATTCTCATCACCGATATAGATCACTCCTACTTTCAGGTCCTCTTTTGCAATCCCTTTACCTTCATCTTCTGCAAATACCGGTGCACTCATGGAAACCGCCATTACTGCTGCAAGTCCAATTGCCAATGCTTTCTTCATTCTTCATTCCTCCATTCTTTCTATTTGTTTTCTGATTCCTGCTACGGAACAAAAGAGGCACAACTTTCTGTGTTATGCCTCCTTGCAAGTATCTTTACTATAACCGTTTATGTCTGAATTGTCAATAAATTCAGCAAAAACGCACTTTCTTTTTGATACTCTTATTTTTTTTGTATATTAACAGACTATTTTCCATCATACAAATGCCTGTATTTTGGCAGGATAATTTCTCTGCTCGGACAGACATTCACATGCCCGTCAGCTATTTGTAATCTGCAGGTAAAGTAAGCAAATGCTAACTTAATATTATTTTATAATGTATCTGATTTTATACTTGTAATTCAGACAAAGATATATTAAAATGTATGCAGAACCCCGAAAGGGGCCTAAAACGTTATTACGATAAGGAGGATTCTAATTATGGCATATGTAATTTCAGACGAATGTGTAAGCTGTGGAACATGCGAAAGCGAATGTCCTGCAGAAGCTATCTCTCAGGGAGATGAGCATTATGTAATCGACGCTGATGCATGCTTAGACTGCGGAACATGTGCAGATGCATGTCCAACAGAGGCTATTCATCCAGCAGAATAATTCATGATTTCAAAACAGCTTCATCTCTGTTTACCGCAGAGACGAAGCTGTTTTCTTTATGGATAACTTTTACAAATGTTTTCTTCTGATCCTCCTGCTTCTTTTTTCCAGTGCTGCAGCAGCCTCTTTTCTCGCAAGCTGTCTGTTACGGATCGTTTCATCCAGATCCCGGCACTGGTCTTCTCCCTCTTTTTTCATATGTATCTCCTGAGCGATCAGACGTTCCATGATTTTCTGAAATTCAAGTATTTTTTCCCTCTCAGGCTGTTCATCTTCAAGAAGCTTCACTTTGCTCGCAGTAGTCCCGGGTGCAGTCCTTGAAATTCTTGGAACCAGTTCTTTGATTGCTCTCAGAGCAAGTCCTCTTTTCTTTAGTTCCTTTATATTAGCCAGAAGCGTAATATCATTTCCTGTATAGTAACGATGTCCCTGCTCATTCCTGCATATCCTCAGTTCCAGTTCTTCCTCCCAGTACCGGAGGACCGATGCCCTCACGCCAAGGATTTCTGCGGTCTGAGTCACAGTATACCGCTGCTCCATGCTGCCCCTCCTCCTTTTGAGTCCATTTTTTCATCAGAAACCACTGATGCATATCAACAACTCAATCTATCACCTGATATCATTAAACCACTGCACTGTAAAAACAGCTGTCGTAATCCTGATATCATGTATATTTATTATAAAACGCCATAGCGAGATTGCAAGAAGTTTCGATTGACAAACTTCCCTATAAAACTTTATTTTGACACAAAAAAACAGGGAAACAGTACCGGATTCTCCCCCTGATACTGTTTCCCTGTAAAATTTTTCTATAGCAATCCTCGTAAATAATGCATTTAAGACAATTCAGCAGGATTTCACACTCTGATGGGCTGGATTAAGATGCATTATTTTAGAGGATTGCTATAATATTATTCAAGTCAAAGATCAAACTCCTCTGAGATAGATTATTTCTTCATATTCACAAACTGTGTATATCTCGGCAGCCATACCAGTTCTACTGTTCCGATGGGACCGTTTCTCTGTTTGGCAATGATGATCTCTGCAATGTCCTTCTTCTCTGTATCCTTATGATAATAGTCATCTCTGTAGATAAACATTACCACATCGGCATCCTGTTCAATGGCTCCGGATTCTCGAAGATCCGAAAGCATTGGTCTGTGATCCGGACGCTGTTCCACCGCACGGCTGAGCTGAGACAATGCGATCACCGGCACATTCAGCTCTCTGGCAAGAGCTTTCAGAGAACGAGAAATATCTGAAATTTCCTGCTGTCTGGAATCACTTTTTCCACTTCCGCTCATCAGCTGCAGATAGTCGATCATGATAATCCCGAGATTATGTTCCAGCTTATATTTCCTGCATTTGGAGCGCATTTCCGCAATAGAAATACCGGGCGTGTCATCAATGATCAGATTAGATTTACCGATAATATCTGCTCCTTCTACCAGTTTTGTCCAGTCCTCGTCTTTCAGATTACCTGTTCTCATATTCTGGGAATCTACATGAGATTCCATTGCCAGAAGTCGGTTCACCAGCTGTTCCTTTGACATTTCCAGACTGAATATGGCAACTGTGACATCCTTTCGGAATGCCATATACTGTGCAATGTTCAGTACAAAGGCTGTTTTCCCCATGGAAGGACGGGCTGCGATCAGCACCAGATCAGAAGGATGCATACCGGATGTTTTATAATCCAGATCCATAAAGCCTGTGGGAATACCTGTTACAGAACCTTTAAGCTTAGACGCTTTCTCAATGTTATTAATGGCATTCAGAACTACCTGCTGGATTGGAACATATTCTTCATTGTTACGTCTCTGGAGAATATTGAACAGTTTTTTTTCCGCTTCTTCCAGAATAATCTCTGTATTCTCCTTCTCCAGATAGCAGGTGTTGGCAATCTCTTCATTTGCCTTGATAAGTCTGCGAAGGACTGCTTTCTCACTGACGATCTTTGCGTAGTACTTCACATTTGCAGAAGTAGGAACCGCTGAGATCAGATCTCTTACATATTCCATACTGCTGATATCCGGCGGGAGTTCTTTCTCCTTTAAACGATTCTGAAGGGTCACCAGATCTACCGGTTTCCCTTCATTACACAATTCCACCATTGCATCAAAGATGATGCCATATTGTTTCTGATAAAAATCATCGCTGGTAAGTATCTCAGATGCCACAAGGATCGCATCTCTGTCCAGAATCATTGAGCCGATTACAGACTGCTCTGCCTCTATACTGTGGGGGAGTATTCTTTTAATCAGCGCTTCTTCCATTCTTTATCCCTCCGGAAGACTTATGCTTCTTTTACCCATACTTTAAGAGTTCCTGTTACCTTAGGATGTAATCTGACAGGCACCTGGGTAACACCAAGTGTACGGATTGGCTCAGGAAGCTGCAGTTTCTTTTTATCAATGTCAAGATTCAACTGTTTCTTTGCTGCTTCAGAGATTTCTTTGGAAGAAACGGAACCAAAGGTTCTTCCACCTTCTCCTGTTTTCAGTGTAAGGATGATTTCTTTTGTCTCGAGATCCTTTGCAAATGCCTGTGCTGCTTCATATACTTCTTTTGCAACTTTCTCTTCGTTTGCTTTCTGAAGTTTCAGATCATTTAAATTCTTAGGAGTTGCCTCCAGCCCCAGTTTCTTAGGAAGGATCATGTTTCTTGCATATCCGTCACTTACATTTACGATCTGTCCCTTTTTTCCAAGTGCTTTTACGTCTTCAAGTAAGATTACTTTCATTTTGTGTTTTCCTCCTGATATTCCTGATCTATGATGTCTTTAAGCATTCTCTCCACCTCATCCGGAGAAGCCTTGACCTGGGCACCGGCAATATTCATATGACCGCCTCCGCCCATCTTTTCCATCATTACCTGTACATTGACTTCGTCAATAGCCCTGGCACTGATATAAACTTCATTATTGTACTGAGTCAGTACAAAGGATGCCTTAACCCCTGCAATATTCAGAAGCTCATTGGCTGCCTGTGCTCCTATAACTGTAGGACTGTCCAGATTTTCACTTGGACATCTGGCAATGGCATAGCATTCTCTGTAAATCTGTGCAGTTCTCACTGCTTCTGCACGTGCCTGATAAGATTTCAGATCATCCCTTAACAGTTTACGTACTCTGGTCACGTCTGCTCCACTCCTTCTTAAGAATGCAGCAGCCTCAAAGGTACGTACACCTGCTCTTGTCGTAAAATTGTTTGTATCGATCATAATTCCCGCATAGAGACAGTCAGCCTCCATATTGCGGATACGCAGGTCATCCGAGAAATACTGCAGGATCTCTGCTACCATCTCACAGGCTGAGGATGCATAAGGCTCCACATAGGAAAGCACCGCATTCTCTATCACTTCGCTTCCCCGCCTGTGATGATCCAGCACAACAATTGTCTTTGTCATGTGCAGAAGCTCCTCGCATTCCGTATAGCTTGGTCTGTTAGTATCAACTACAACCACCACTGTATTGTTATCTACCATATCTTTAGCCTGCTCGCTGTCCACAAACATTGAGGGCTCATAATCAGGATTATTCACATATCCCGCAATCAATGGTCTGATAGACTTTGTCGGATCATTCACTACAATACTGACAGATTTTCCAAGTGTTTTACCTGCACGGTAAATACCGATGGCAGCTCCCAACGCATCCACATCTGTGATTTTATGTCCCATGACAACGACTCTGTCTTTCGTGCTCATGAACTCTTTCAGTGCCTGTGCTTTTACTCTGGCTTTTACGCGGGTATTCTTCTCCATCTGCTGAGTCTTTCCGCCGTAATAGGTAATATTATTTCCATTCTTGATAACAACCTGATCGCCGCCACGTCCAAGTGCCATTTCTATGGCAATACGCGAATACTCATAATTTTGAATATACGTGGAGGCATTCAGTCCCACACCAATACTCAAAGTGATCGCCATCTCATTTCCGATATTAACTGTTTTAACCTCGTCCAGAATATGAAATCTCTGTTCTTTCAGAGCCTCAAGCGAACTCTGGCGCATGATCAGGAAATATTTGTCCTTCTCAAGTTTCTTTACAAGACCATCGAAATTGGAAAAATATTTCGTAATCTTCCGGTCAATCAGAGCAATCAGAAGTGAACGTCTCACATCCTCTACACTCTCAAGTGCTTCCTCATAGTTATCCAAATAAGCCAACGCTACAACAAGCTTATTGTCTTCATTCTTTTTAATGTAAGACTTCAGTTCTGTATCGTCATACAGATACATGGCGATCAGGCTGACATTCCTGTTTGAATTCTCCAGAAGCTCACTTTTGGCAACCACTTCACCAAGAGACACCCTCTGCATGGAAATACGATAAGTCTTCTCTCCAAATCGAGTACTGATCTCAGCAGTTTCTTTCTTATCTGCAACCGGTAATTTGTCAGCTGTTACATCCGGAAAAACAGTGCTGACATTTTTCTTATAAAACTGATCTTTACCTGTAAGCTCCGCAAATACTTTGTTGGACCAGATCATTCTGCCATTCATATCCATAATGGCATAGGGCAATGCCAGTTCTTCAAGGATTCTCTTTTCAAGCGAATCATACTGATTGGCAAAGGCTATCAGTTCATTTACAATGAACGGTCTGTGGCATCGGAGTATTATTACTGCACATCCCACATAAATCAGGATTCCACCTGACACAATAATACCAGCCTTCACGCTGACAAAATATACCCAGATATTAAGTACGATCAGTAAAGCCGAGAGAACCAGAGGCCACCGCATAAATGCTTTCATATGCCCTTTTAATTTCAGTTTATCACTCATATCTTTCTTTCCGTTCTTCATCATTCTATTTGTTTCGCCTGTACACAGCAAATGTGCTGCATATAGGCAGGTTCTGTGAAAAACGCCCTTTGAATCATATTATAACAGATTTGAACAGAATTTACCATAGCAACAGAAGAACGCACAAAAATAATGGTTATTGTGTTACTGTTCATTCTGTTCTATAGCAATTCTCGTAAATAATGCAAAAATGCTGCTCCGCCAAATGCGGAGCAGCATTTATCATCTTCAGAATTAGTCCTGGATGTATGGCATCATAGACATATGACGTGCTCTCTTGATAGCAACTGTCAGTGCTCTCTGATGTTTTGCACAGTTTCCTGTAATTCTTCTTGGAAGGATTTTTCCTCT
>OLPV01001170.1_pt1 | contig 20038 bp, 14 predicted proteins | sample 1671961 | NCBI WGS metagenome assembly OLPV01 (sample SAMEA3136630, study PRJEB25190) | human gut metagenome | biome: human gut; feature: human-associated habitat; material: faeces | place: Austria | collected 2013
TTCATAAAAAAGACTTAAAAAATCGGGCGGATTATGCTAGAATAACTACGTTGTACACTAGTCTTGTTCTGCGTGCCCGACAGCCGGGAGACCGCTTCCGGCCTGCGGGGCGGGGGTTGAGCAAGCCGCTGCGTAAGTGGATGAACGAGGCCGGTGTCCCGAACGAACTGCGGGATACGCTGCCGCTGCTTGCCAGCGGAAGCGAAATTTTATGGGTGTGTGGAGAAGGCTTTGCCGATGGCCTTGCACCGGACACGGAAAGCAGATGGATCCTGCACTTGGATGCAGAGATCGAAACACAGGAGGAAAAAACAAATGAGTATGCACGATGATATCAAGACCGTTCTGGTCAGCGAAGAGCAGCTGAAGGCCAAGGTGGCAGAGCTGGGTGCTCAGATCAGCCGGGATTATGCCGGTAAAAATCTGGTGCTGGTGTCCATCCTCAAGGGTTCGGTGGTCTTTATGGCCGATCTGATGCGGGCTGTGAGCATCCCCTGCAATATCGACTTTATGGTGGTCTCCAGCTACGGCGGCAGCAATACCACCTCCAGCGGTCTGGTCAAAATCATCAAGGATCTGGACGGTGATCTGTCCGGCAAGGATGTGCTGATCGTGGAGGACATTCTGGACACCGGCGTCACCCTGTCCAACCTTGTGCCCATGCTCAAGATGCGCAACCCGAACTCCGTTAAGATCTGCACCATCCTTGATAAGCCCAGCCGCCGCAAGGCCGACATCCAGCCGGATTACGAGGGTTTTCAGGTGCCGGACGAGTTCGTGGTGGGCTATGGCCTCGACTACGATGAAAAATACCGCAACCTGCCCTATGTCGGCGTGCTGAAACCCGAGGTCTACACGAAGTAACGTGTCCATTATAAAAATCCAGAACTGGAGTTGATTTTTTTGCAACCGAAGAAACCCCGTTTCAATCCGCTGGTGATCGCCATTGTGCTGGCAGCCGTGCTGATGGTGTGGTCGGTGCTGGGCGGCACCGGCGGCAGCGCCAGCGGCTCCTCTATGGCATATTCCACGGTGGTACACTATTTTGAGAGCAATCAGGTCACCAAATTCTCGCTGGATCTGAACACCGGCGTGATCACCATGACCCTGAAGGAGGGCGCGCAGGAGCTGCCCAACGCTGCCGAGCAGAGCACTGCCCAGTCCACGGGCGGGCTGCTTTCCGGCCTGCTGTCCTCCTCTTCCGCTGCCCCCACCGGGGTAAAGAAGAACGATGACGGCACCGAGACAGTCAGCTACAAGCTGCCCTACGCCCGGATGTTCGTGGACCATGTGTCGGACTACATCGCCCAGTACGATGCAGCCAACCCCGATGCGCCCATGGTGTACGACTATGTACCTGCCAAGGAGACCATCCCCTGGATGGAGATCCTGTTCTATCTGGCCATGCTGGGCTGCACCGGCTTTTTGCTGTTCTCCATGATGCGCGGCGGTGCTGGTGGCGGCGGCATCATGAACGTAGGCAAGGCCAAGGTAAAGGACGAGCACGAGAACAAAAAGACTGCCACCTTTGCCGATGTGGCCGGTGAGGACGAGGAAAAGGAGGAGCTCAAGGAAGTTGTGGAGTTCCTCAAGAGCCCGGATAAGTTCAATACGCTGGGTGCCCGCATCCCGCATGGTGTGCTGCTGGTGGGCCCTCCGGGTACCGGTAAGACCCTGCTGGCGCGTGCCTGTGCTGGTGAGGCCGGGGTGCCCTTCTACTCCATCTCTGGCTCTGACTTTGTGGAAATGTATGTCGGCGTGGGCGCCTCCCGTGTGCGTGACCTGTTTGATAAGGCCAAAAAGACCATGCCCTGCATTATCTTTATTGATGAGATCGATGCCGTGGGTCGTCAGCGCGGCGCAGGTCTGGGCGGCGGTCACGATGAGCGCGAGCAGACTTTGAACCAGCTGCTGGTGGAGATGGACGGCTTTGAAGCCAACGACGGCATCATCGTCATGGCTGCCACCAATCGTGCTGATATTCTGGATAAGGCGCTGCTGCGCCCCGGCCGCTTTGACCGTCAGGTCTATGTGGGTCTGCCGGATGTCAGGGGACGCGAGGAGATCCTGAAGGTGCATACCCGCAACAAGCCCCTTGCACCGGACGTCTCCCTGAAGGTCATTGCCCAGCGCACTGCCGGTTTTGCCGGTGCAGACCTTGAGAACCTTGTCAACGAAGCCGCGCTGCTGGCTGCCCGCCGCAACCGCAAGGCCATTACCATGGAGGATATCGAGGAAGCTTCCATGAAGGTGATGGCAGGCCCTGAGAAGAAGAGCCGCGTGGTCACCCCGGAGGAGAAAAAACTCACCGCCTACCACGAGGCCGGTCACGCAGTAGCAGGCTTCTACTGCAAGCACCACCCCCGCGTGCACGAGATCACCATCATCCCGCGCGGTCAGGCTGGCGGCTACACCATGTATCTGCCCGAGAAGGACCGCAGCTATGTGACCAAGGGCGAGATGTTTGAGGACATCGTGTCCAGCTTGGGCGGCCGCGTGGCCGAGCAGCTGATCTTGGAGGACATCTCCACCGGTGCCTCCAACGACCTGCAGCAGGCCACCAATATCGCCCGCCAGATGATCACCCGCTACGGCTTCTCCGAGCGTCTGGGCCCTGTGGTCTATGGTACCTCGCAGGAGGAGACCTTCCTTGGCCGCGACTTTGGTCAGGGCAAGGGTTACAGCGAGACCACCGCTGCCGAGATCGACAGCGAGACCCGTGATATCATCGACGAGGCCTACGAGACCTGCCGCCGTACCCTGACGGAGCACATCGACCAGCTCCATGCGTTGGCCAAGGCTCTGATGGAGCGCGAAAAGCTCAACGAGGAGCAGTTCAACACTATTATGGCCGGCGGCACTCTGCCCCCCTGCGAGGATGCAAAGCCTGAGCAGGCGCAGCCCGACCAGACCGTGCAGCCTGCCCCAGTGCAGCCCGCAGAGCCTGCGGAAACTGCTGAGCGTGCCGAACCCGCCGAGCAGGCCGAGCCTGTCCAGCCGGAAGCGCCGCAGCCAGACGCCCCGGAGCAGCAGGACTAAGCTTTTTTAAGAAAAGGAGCGAACATCGTGGAGGAAAATTTTAACCCGGTCGCCCAGACCCGCGCAAACTACTATACCCCCGGCAGCCCGGTGCAGTTCGTCTGCGTGGAGCTGCTTAAGGGGGACGTCAGCGGCGAGCACGCTGTCTGCCTGACCTTCAAGAATATTTCCCGCGTGACCCTGACCGCACTGGAGATCCACTTCAAATGCAAAGGCGTGGACGGTGTGATCCTGTGCGAGGATAAGTTCGAGTATCGGGATCTTCAGGTAAAGCCTGGCGAGCTGTTCGGGCAGGACGATGCCGTGTTCATCACGGCAAAGGCCATCACCAGCGTGGATGTTTCGCTGTGCAATGTGTACAACGGCAAGCGTGTGGTGCATCTGGACGGCATCAAGCGTGTGCGCCTGCCCGCACCCCGCCGTCTGGCTCCAGAGCTGCAAAAGACGCTGGAAGCCCGCATGAACCGCACCGGGCTCAAGTATCAGCCGCAGGTGTTTGAAAACGGCTGGTACTGCGCCTGCGGTGCCTTCCACCCCACTGAGGAGGACACCGTTTACTGCTCGGAGTGTGGCTGTGACCGCATTCTGCTGCAGAATGCGCTGAATACCCTGTTGCAGCCCGCCGCCCCGGCAGACGAGATGGAAATGCCCCTCAGCGCCCCGGCGGCGCCCGCAGCGTCCGCTGCGGTGGAGGAGCCTACCCGCATCGTGGGTGTAGCCCCTACCGCCCCGGCAGCGCCCGTAGAGGAGCCCACCCGGGTCATGGGCGCAGCGGCTTACCAGCCGAAGGCTGCCCCCATCCAGCCCATCTCGGAGCCTACCCGTGTGCTGGACGCCGCTGCCCGCGCACCGATTTCCGACGTTGCTGCGGCAGACGAGGGTACCCGCGTGATGCCCGCCGCTGCCCGCCGTCCGGCATCGGCTCCGGTGCGTCAGCCCGCGCCTGTGGAGGACGATGACGGGGAGTACGAGGACAGCCGGGACAGCGTGGCAGAAGCGCTGATCCGCTGGGTGCCGCCCATTACGGCCATCCTGTGCGCAGCCATTGCGCTGTGCGGCTTTGTGTACTACCAGTTCGTGCTGTAAAATAAGATTCATCCCGGCGGAGGGGGCAGCGTGCCTTCTCCGCCTTTTGTGTGCATTGCACAGAAAGGAAATGCCATGCCGGAACAAGCCTTACAGGTGGCTTTTGAAATCAAGACCGCCTGCGATGAGATCAGCCGCCGCCTGCTGCGCTGGCACTGGGAGCGCAAGCCCGGGGCGCACAGTCTGGACGCGCTGCTGGAGCATATTGCCGCCCGCAAGCAGGAAAGCCCGGATTATTATGACCGTATGCCGGATCTTACCGGTAAGACCAGCTGGCAGCAGCTGGACACTACCCTGTGTATGCGGGTGCTGCTGGACCCGGAGACGGATGCCGCCCGCCCGCTGGACTTGCTGGGCAACACGGCGCACCCCTCTGCCGCCCGCCATGCCTGCAACGCCATCCGCACCGCCCGCAACGAAGCTGCCCACGCGGCAGTTGCAGCAGACGGCGCACAGGCGGCGCTGCTGTTCAACGAGGCCATCGAGGCACTGGAGGAGGACTACGCCGGTACCGCCTTTAAGGAGAACGAGTTGGCGCAGTATTACCGCGAGGCAGAAGACTACCTGAACCGGTGCAGCGAGGGCAAACCTCTTAAAGCGCGCCAGAGCAGCCCGCAGAACACACAGCAGGGGAAAGCTGCTGCCCGCAGCAAGCCCCGCAGCGCACAGCAGACCCGCAGCACTAAAAACACTGCCGCCCGCAGCCGCAGCACCGGTACAAAGCAGAGCCGTGGCATAGCCTCCCGCAGCAAAAAGCAGCAGACCGGCGGCGAGAGCAAGGCAGCGCTGGGCATTATTTTGGCGGTGCTGGTGCTGGGGCTTATCGCACGCGCCATCAGCATGGGTTTGCTGTAAACGCAACGTTTTTTGCAAATCTGGAGGTAAATTGGAAAGCGAAAACGGCTGTGTTGTACAAAACAACCAAAAAAGTAGCGGATAGCCACGCAGAAAAACGGTCATTGCACCTCTTGCGGGAAATATGAAACGGATTTATAATAAGCATGAAAACGTTTACACATTACCGCAGGAGAGGGAACGGAGAAAAACCCATGACCATCAGTGATATTGCAAAGCTGGCAGGCGTTTCCAGTGCTGCGGTCAGCCGCTATTTGAACGGCGGCCCTCTCAGCGAGCAGAAGCGTGCCGTGATACAAGCCGTAGTGGAGCAGACCGGTTATAGCCCGGACACTGCCGCCCAGACCCTGCGCACCGGCAAGGTGCGTCAGGTGGGGGTCATTGTGCCCAGCATCAGTTCCCAGTCGGTGGGGCAGATCACCAGTGGCATTGCAACCGAGCTGGGCGCAAGCCGCTACCTGATGCTGCTGGCTGACACCGAGCTGGACGAGCAGATGGAGCTGGAATATCTTACAGCATTGCAGCGCAACCACGTGGCCGGGATCATTCTGCTGGGCTATGATTCCAGCCCGCAGCTGTGCAAGGCGCTGAAGGACTGCCGTGTGCCCGTGGTAGTAACAGGGCAGCGCTTTGCAGACCTGCCCTGCGTTTATAACGACGACCGCTCTGCCGCCCGCGACTTGACCCGGAAGATGCTGGAGCATGGCCGAAAGAATATCGTGTACATCGGCGGCAGCGAGCAGGACGCTGCCACCGGCGCAGCCCGCCGTCAGGGTGTGCAGGATGCGCTGCGAGAGGTGGGACTAAATGCAGATGGTCTGCCCCGCGCCTGCTGCGCTGCCTTTTCCATGGAAGAAGGACAACGCTGCATGGAGGAGCTGTTGGCGCGCTGCCCGCAGCTGGACGGTGTGATCTGCGTGACCGACACCGTGGCCTTTGGCGCTTTGCAGGTGCTGCGCGCTGCCGGACGCAGGGTAGGGGAGGATGTCGGCCTTGCAGGCATCGGAGATAACTGGGCGAGCAAGGTAGTGCAGCCCGGCTTGACCACTATCCGCTTCTACCAAAAGCAGGTAGGGCAGGAGGCTGCCCGGATGCTGCTGCAAAGCCTGGAGCATACTGGGCCGGACGCTGCGCCGGTGCGCCAGACCACGCTGGGCTATACGCTGGTAGAGCGCGGCTCGCTGTAAAAAAGAGGAACAAATGAAACAAAAACTGATCTTTTTAGATATTGATGGCACTCTGCTGCCCCCGGGCGAGATGCTGATCCCCCAAAGCACGGTGGAAGCGCTGCGCAAGGCGCGCGCCAACGGTCATAAGCTGTTTCTGTGCACCGGACGCAACCTGCGCATGACCCAGCCGCTGCTGCACTACGGCTTTGACGGCGCAGTATGCAGTGCTGGCGGTTATGTGTTCTGCGGGGACAAGGTGCTGGTAGACCTGCCTATGGAGCCGGAGCTGGCAGAGGGTGTGCGCAACGCCATGGAGCGCCACGGCGTGGAGTGCACGCTGGAAGCGCGGGACGCCACCTACGGCAGCCTGAAAATGATAGAGCGCTGGAGCTTCACCCACCGGGATGCAGGCCCTCTGAACAGCGAGGCCGCCCGCTGGCGCAAGGCTATGGAGGACGGCATGACCATGAATCCGCTGGCTGATTACAAGGGCGAACCGCTGTATAAGATCGTGTATATTGCGGAGCACAGCAAGGACTTGGACGAGGCCAAGCGCCTGTACGAGGATCGCTTTGTGTTCTGCGAGAGCAAGCTGGATGGTTTGGACGGCGGCTATGTGAACGGCGAGCTTATCAACCGTAAATTTGACAAAGGACGCGGCATCAAGGCTGTCTGCGACTATTTGGGCGTGCCCCTGCAGGACAGCATCGGCTTTGGCGACAGCGACAACGATCTGCAAATGACCGATGTGGTCGGCATCAGCGTCTGTATGGCCAATGGCTCTGCAAGCCTGAAGCAGCGCTGCGACCGCATTGCTCCCTCGGTGTATGAGGACGGCATTGCTAAGGAGTTTGCAGCCTTGGGGCTGATTTGAAATTTCTTTTTGTGAAAATAGGGCAGGGGAACATCCGCAGACGTTCCCCTGCCCTAAAATTATAAATAATACTTTTGCATCATTTTGTAACAAAAAGAGCGCTGCACAGTATTTTGTGCGGCGCTCTCTTTATATTGACAGATCAGTAGTGCAGATCCTCTGCGGTCAGGCCTTCCAGCACGGGCAGCATAGCAGCGGCCTCGGCCTTGGCAGCGGGCAGATCCATATCGCGGTAGTTGCCGCACTCCACCTCGCTGGCACCGGGCACAGCGCCCTCAAAATCGGCCATAAAGCGGTAGGCGTCCACCGCCAGCTGCAATGCCTGCGCCGGGGTCAGACCCCGGGTCAGCAGGTAAAAACCGGTGCGGCAGCCCATGGGGCCAACATAAATCACCCCGTCCTTCACGGCGCTGTTGCGCGCGTAGGTGGCAAACAGGTGCTCCAGCGTGTGGGCAGCGGCGGTGGTCAGGTAATCGCCCTGATTGGGCTTTTTCATGCGGATGTCCCAGGTGAGCACATCGCCGTCTTGACGGCTCAGGTACATTCCGCGCTCCAGCCGGGTGTGATCCACGCAAAAGCTTGCGATACGTTCCATACTACAGTTCTCCTTTATCAGCCCTGCAGGCGCTGCACACTGCCGTGTGCGCAGTCCACAGCCACCATCAGACCATCGCGGATGTGGCTGGTAGCACCGGCGGCACCCACAACGGTGGGCTTCAGCAGTGCCTTGCCGGCAATAGCGGCGTGGCTGTTCAGGCCGGGCTCCTCTACCACCAGAGCGGCAGCATCGCGTACAAAGCTCAGCATCTCGTTGCTGGTGGAGGGCACCACCAGCACCATGCCGGGCTTGAACTTGGCGCGCACCTCGTCCATGGTGCGGCAGACGCAGGCCTTGCCGCTGGCAACATCGTTGTTCTCGGGGCCGACACCCACGCCGGTAGCCAGACAGTTGCCCACCATGTGGATCTTGATCATGTTGGTGGTGCCGGAAACGCCCACGGGCACGCCTGCGGTCACAACAGCCAGCTCGCCGTTGTGCAGGTAGCCGTTCTCCTTGGCCAGAGAGGTAGACATCTCGATCAGCTCATCAGTGCTGTGTGCCAAGGACATCATCAGCGGAGTGATGCCCCAGCTCAGGGACAGCTGACGCTGCACCTGCTCGCGCATGACGCAGGCAATAATGGGCTGCTGCGGGCGGTACTTGCTCAGCAGGCGGGCGGTGGTGCCGGACTCGGACACGGTAACGATGGCGGCGGCGTTCACATCCCGTGCGGTCAGGCAGGCGGCATGGGCGGTAGCGTCAGAGACGCTGATCTTGCCGGGGTTAGAATCCATCATGCGGCCGCGCAGATGGAAGCCCTCCTGCTCGGTGCGCTCAGCGATGGCAGACATGGTCTTGAGTGCCTCCACGGGGTAGGCACCGGCAGCGGTCTCACCGGACAGCATAATAGCAGAGGTGCCGTCGTAGATGGCGTTTGCCACGTCCGAGATCTCGGCGCGGGTGGGGCGGGGGTTTACCATCATGCTGTCCAGCATCTGGGTAGCGGTGACGATGGGCTTGCCGAAGGAGAAGGAGCGGTCGATGATGGTCTTCTGGATGCCGGGCAGCTCGGTGAAGTCGATCTCTACGCCCAGATCACCACGGGCGACCATCACGGCGTCGGCAGCAGCCAGAATGCTGTCGATGTTGTTCACACCCTCGCGGTTCTCGATCTTTGCAATGATGCGGATGTTGGAATCGTACTGGTTCAGCAGGTTGCGGATATCGTACACGTCCTGTGCGGTGCGCACAAAGGAGGCAGCGATAAAATCGTAACCCTGCTGGATGCCGAAGATGATGTCATCCTTATCGCGCTGGCTCATATACGGCATGGACAGGTGCACGCCGGGCACGTTGACGCCCTTCTTGTTCTTGATCTTGCCGCTGTTCAGTACGGTGCAGACGATGTCGGTGTCGTTCACGGTCTGGATCTGCAGCTTGATCAGGCCGTCGTCCAGCATGATGGTGCCGTTCGGCTCCACGTCCATGGGCAGATCCTTGTAGGTGATGGAGCAGATCTCGTTGGTGCCCTCCACATCGCGGGTGGTCAGGGTAAAGGTCTGGCCGGTAACCAGATTCTCAACGCCGTTCTTGAAGTCCTTCAGGCGGATCTCGGGACCCTTGGTGTCCAGCAGTGCAGCCACGGGCTTACCCAGCTCCTCGCGCAGAGCCTTCAGCTTTTCAAGGCGACCCAGATGCTCCTCGTGGGAACCGTGGGAAAAATTGAAGCGGGCCACGTTCATGCCGTTGGCGATCAGATCGCGCAGCACGCCTTCCTTATCGGTGGAAGGGCCAAGGGTGCAAATAATTTTCGTCTTTCTCATGCAATATACCTCCGTCAACTCTCTCTTACCTATATCCGGCACAGCATCCCTGCAGGCTGCTGTGTATGACCAATGGGAGCAAAAGCTCCCGGTACAGCGGGTTGGTTTGTATGGCAGAGTGGGAAAACCCAAAACTCTACCACCTATTATTATAATCATTCCGGTGCAAGAGAGCAAGAGGAATTTTTGCTTGAATACAAGTTTTTGCGTTTGTTTCTGCCCGCAGGAGAGATTGTAAAACTTTTAACGATACGCCGCAGCTTTCTGCGTGCTGTCTGATAGGAAAAACTGCTGCAAAACGTAAAAACTGATAAGACCGCACAAGGCTGCTTCCTCTTGCATCTGAGGGGCTTTTTGCTTATAATAAGAATAATAAAGTAGTACTGTTCCGGGGTGCGCCCCGGAGAAATGGAGTGACCATTATGGAAAAACGCGTTTTTCTGATCGTTCTGGACAGCTTTGGCATTGGCGCAGAGCCGGACGCCGCTGCCTTTGGCGATGCAGGCACCAACACCTTGGGTGCCATTGCGAACCACCCCAATTTCAATTGCCCCAATCTGCGTAAGCTGGGTCTGTTCAACATTGACGGCGTGACCGCAGGGGAGAGAACGGATGCCCCGGCGGCTGCCTTTGCCCGCCTGCAGGAGCAGAGCATGGGCAAGGATACCACCATCGGCCACTGGGAGATCGCCGGTGTAGTCAGCCCGGAGCCGCTGCCCACCTTCCCCGAGGGCTTCCCGGAGGAGCTGATCCGGGAGTACGAGCAAAAAACCGGCCATAAGGTACTGTGCAACAAGCCCTATTCCGGCACGCAGGTACTGAAGGACTACGGCGAGCAGGCCATGCGGGAAAACGCCCTCATCGTCTACACCAGCGCTGACAGCGTTTTTCAGGTGGCCGCCAACGAAGAACTGGTGCCGGTGCACGAGCTGTACCGCTACTGTGAGATCGCCCGGGAAATGCTCAAGGGAAAGTACGGCGTGGGTCGTGTGATCGCCCGCCCCTTCCTTGGCAACAGCGCCGACACCTTTTACCGCACCACCAACCGCCACGACCTGAGTTTGAAGCCGCCCCGCGCCACCATGCTGGATCTGCTGAAAGACGCCGGTAAGGACGTGATCGCTGTGGGCAAGATCTACGATATTTTTGACGGCGAGGGCGTGACCGAAAAGATCAAGACCACCGGCAACACCAACGGCATCGCCTTTACCAAGGCCTTGCAGACCCGGGATTTTGAGGGTCTGGCTTTCGTGAATCTGGTGGACTTTGATATGCTCTACGGCCACCGCCGCGATGTGGCAGGCTACGCTGCCGCCGCCACTGAGTTCGACCGTTTTCTGGTCGACTTCCTGCCGGGTATGCGGGAGGGTGACCTGCTTATGATCACCGCCGACCACGGCTGCGACCCCTCCTACACCAAGACCACCGACCATACCCGCGAGTATGTGCCGTATCTGGTCTGCGGCAAGGGCGTAAAGGCGGGTATGGATCTGGGCACCAAGCTGTGCTTCGGCACCATCGCCCAGACCATCTGCGAGTATCTGGAAGTGGACGCTTCCACGCTGGACGGCAAGAGCGTATGGCAGGAGATCCGGGCATAAAACGCCCCCAAAAACAGTAAAGAACAGGAGCGTGAAACGATGCGTATTTATGATCTGATCGCAAAAAAGCGGGATGGCGGCACCCACACCCGGGAAGAGTTGGAAGCTATTGTCAACGGCTTTGTCTGCGGAGATGTGACCGACTACCAGATGGCTGCATGGATGATGGCGGTGTATCTGCGCGGCATGACCAATGAGGAGACCGCTGAGCTGACTGATGTGATGGCGCACAGCGGCGTGATGGTAGATCTTTCGCCCATTCCGGGCATCAAGGTGGACAAGCACTCCACCGGCGGCGTGGGCGACAAGACCACGCTGGTCATCGCACCCATCGTGGCAGCCTGCGGGGTGAAGATCGCCAAAATGAGCGGCCGGGGCCTCGGCCACACCGGCGGCACCATCGACAAGATGGAGAGCGTGCCCGGCACAAAGACCGCCCTCTCGCAGGAGGAATTTTTTGCACAGGTGAACCAGATCGGTCTGTCGGTCATCGGCCAGAGCGAGGGTATTGCGGTGGCAGATAAAAAAATGTACGCCCTGCGGGACGTTACTGCTACCGTCAGCTGCATCCCACTGATTGCGTCCAGCATCATGTCTAAAAAGCTGGCCTCCGGTTCGGACGCCATCCTGCTGGACGTCACCACCGGCACCGGTGCTTTTATGAAAACTGTTGACCAGAGCATTGAGCTGGCGCAGCTGATGGTCGCCATCGGCACCCATCATGGCCGCCGGGTAGCTGCCATGATCACCGATATGGACACCCCGCTGGGGCACAACATCGGCAACAGTCTGGAAGTCATGGAGAGTATGGACGTGCTCAAGGGCCACGGCCCGGCAGACCTGACCGAGGTGTGCCTGCAATTGGCGGCCAACATGCTGGTACTGGCAGGCAAGGGCGATGCCGCCCACTGCCGCGCTATGGCCGAGGCGGTCATTGCGGACGGCTCTGCCTTTGAAAAGTGCAAGGAAATGTTTGCCGCGCAGGGCGGCGACATCCGGGTGCTGGATGATTACAGCCTGTTTGCACAGCCCGCCGCCAGCTACGAACTGCTGGCCGAGCAGGACGGCTACATTGTGGCCAACGATGCCGAAAAGATCGGTTCTGCCAGTGTGCTGCTGGGCGCAGGCCGCCAGAAAAAGGGCGACCCGCTGGATTTTGCCGCCGGCATCACTCTGCACAAAAAGCGCGGCGACTATGTGCATAAGGGCGAAAGCCTTGCCACCTTCTACGGCGCAGCGGACAAGTTTGAAGCTGCTGCCGCCGAGTACCGCAGCGGTCTTGTGTACGGCGCGGAAAAGCCGGAGGAAGCTCCGCTGGTGTACGCCCTTGTTACCAAGGACGGCGTAGAGCGGTACTGAATCTTATAGAACCTCCAAGGGGACTGCTGCACAAAGCTGTGCGGCAGTCCCTTTTTGCGCTTTCACGCTGCAATTGGCCTTTTGCACAAAAGAACTGTCGCTTTTTAAGCAATTCGCTGTATTTGCGGGACAAACGGTAGAACTTTGCATCGGGATATGATATACTATGCTGTACTTGTATGCCCCGGAAAAAGGGGCTGCCAAAGGAGAAAGGACTTGTTATGAAGATCATTCTGGTGGGTGGCGGCAAGGTCGGCACGGCTCTGGCGCGCCAGCTCAGCGAGGAAGGCCACAACGTGACTGTGGTGGACACCAACAAAGCGCGCGTGGAGCACCTGACCGAAAGCTACGACGTGCTGGGCATCGTGGGCAATGGCTCGTCCATCACCACCCTGTCCGAGGCGGGCATTGAGGATGCGGATGTGTTCATTGCGGTCACCGGCTCGGACGAACTGAACCTGCTTTGCTGCATGTTTGCCAAAAAGGCGGGTCACTGCCACGGTATTGCCCGTGTGCGCAACCCGTCCTACAGCCACGAGTTGGACTTTATCAAAAAGCAGATCGGCATTTCCGCCATCATCAACCCGGAAATGGCAGCGGCAAAGGAAATCTCCCATCTGCTGCGGTTCCCCGGTGCCAGCAAGATCGATACCTTTGCGGACGGCCGTGTCCGGCTGATCAAGTTTGCGCTGCCCGATGCATTGGACGGCGTAGCCATCCGCGAGATCCCCACCCGGCTCAAGAGCGATATTCTGATGTGCGCGGTGGAGCGTGAGGGAGGGGTCATCATCCCTAACGGTAACTTTGTGCTACAAAAGGGCGATCAGGTCACCTTCCTTGCTACGCAGGAAAAGGCCCACGCCTTCTTCCAGCAGCTGCATCTGCCGGTGCAGCCGGTGCGCAACGCCCTCATCGTTGGCGGCGGTGCCATTGCCTACTACCTCAGTCAGGAACTGCTGGAAAACCACGTGCGGGTGCGCATCGTGGAGCGGGACGCCGCCCGCTGCGTGGAACTGGCAGAGCAGCTGCCCGGCGCACAGATCTTGAACGAGGACGGCTCTAACCGCGAGTTTTTGCTTTCCGAGGGTCTGGAATCTACCGAGGCATTTGTGGCGCTGACCAACATCGACGAAGAGAACGTGCTGCTGACCCTGTTTGCCAAAAAGCACTCCAACGGCAAACTGGTGACCAAGGTCAACCGTCTGGAATTTGACGATATTCTGGCCGGGCTGGATCTGGGCAGCGTGGTCTACCCCAAGTACATGACCTGTGACTACATCGTGCAGTACGTCCGCGCCCTGCAAAACGAGGCGGGCAACAACATCAAGACTCTGTACCGCATCCTGGACGACCGCGTGGAGGCGCTGGAATTTACGGTGCACGAGGAGAGCGCCGCTACCGGTGTGCCCCTGAGCCAGCTGCACCTGAAAAAGAACCTGCTGCTGTGCTGCATTACCCGCGGCAGCAAGATTTTGATTCCCCGCGGCGGCGACCAGATCCAAGTGGGCGATAACGTCATCGTGGTCACGCTGGAGCATGGTCTGCACGATCTGCGCGATATCGTGGAGCACTGACGGAGGCGGATTATGAATTATGCAATCGTTTTCCGTCTGCTGGGCTATGTGCTGATGATCGAGGGCGCGTTGCTGCTGCTGCCAGCCGCCGCCAGCTTAGTGTATGGCGAGTGGATGGTGCTGGGCGTGTTTCTGCTCACAGCTGCGGTCAGCGCCGGCATCGGCTACGCCCTGCACACCATCAAACCCCGCAGTAAGGTGTTCTATATGCGCGAAGGCTTTGCGGCTACCTCGCTGTGCTGGGTGTTCATCTCGGTGCTGGGCGCGGTGCCCTTTGTGCTCACCGGCTGCATCCCGAACCCCGTGGATGCCCTGTTTGAGACGGTCTCCGGCTTTACCACCACCGGTGCCAGCATTCTGCCCGCCGTAGAGGGGCTGCCCAACGGTATTCTGTTCTGGCGCAGCTTCACCCACTGGATCGGCGGCATGGGTGTTCTGGTGTTTCTGCTCTCACTGCTGCCGCTGACCGGCGGCTCTCACGTCAACCTGATGAAAGCCGAAAGCCCCGGCCCGCAGGTGGACAAGCTTGTGCCCAAGGTACAGTCTACCGCTAAGATCCTGTACGGCATCTACTTTGCCCTCACCGTGCTGGAACTGGTGTTCCTGCTTGTTGGCAGAATGCCCCTGTTCGAGGCGATGCTCACTGCCTTTGGTACGGCGGGCACCGGCGGCTTCGGCTTCCGCAACGACAGTTTTGCCAGCTTTTCGCCCTACATCCAGTGGGTCGTGACCATCTTCATGATCCTGTTCGGCGTCAACTTCAACGCCTACTTCCTGCTGCTCATGCGCAAGTTCCGCCGCGCTGCTGCCAGCGAGGAGGTGCGGGGCTACTTTGTGGTCATCGCAGTGGCAGTGGGTATCATCACTGCCAATATTTATAGTATGTACAACAGCTTTGGCGAGGCGCTGCGGCAGGCCGCTTTTCAGGTGGGCTCCATCATCACCACCACTGGCTTCTCTAGCTGCGATTTTGACCTGTGGCCGACCCTCTCTAAAGAGATTCTGGTCATGCTCATGTTTATTGGTGCCTGTGCGGGCAGCACCGGCGGCGGCATCAAAGTGAGCCGTTTCCTCATTCTGGGCAAGACCTTGGCCAAGGAGCTCAAGACCGCTCTGCACCCGCAGGTGGTAGCGCCCGCCCGCATGGACGGCAAGCTGCTGAACCACGAGACCATCCGCACCACCAACGTGTTCATTGCGGCGTATATCTTTATTTTTGCGGCCTCCTTCTTCCTGATCAGCCTGAACGGCTTTGATATGGTGACGAACTTTACCGCCGTGGCTGCTACCCTGAACAACATCGGCCCGGGCTTGGAAATGGCAGGCCCAATGCAGAACTTCGGCTGCTTTGCAGACCCCGCAAAGCTGGTGCTCATCTTCGATATGCTGGCCGGACGTCTGGAGATCTTCCCCATGCTGGTGCTGTTTATGCCGGATACATGGCGGCGGTTCTAAGTGCTTTTGTGGCACGGGACAAGCATAAAAATATTGTTTCGGAACACCGGAGTCTCTATGGACGCTCCGGTGTTCTTTTTTGTGAAAGAAGTCGGAAAGGCAGATGACAACGGTTAGAAATGCCTTGCGTTCAGCGCCGCATTGCAGTATGATTATAATATCAATTATCTGACCCTTACCCCTGAGCAGGCAGAACCTTTTTACAAACGAACTCGTTCTGCATGATAAAAAAGAAGAAAGCAAAACAATAAAACGTACAGGAGGAAATTACTATGGGTTTGATCAAAGCAGGTATGGGTGCACTGGGCGGAACGCTTGCAGACCAGTGGAAGGAATTTTTCTATTGCGATTCTCTGGATAAAGACGTGCTGATGGTAAAGGGCCAGAAGCGCACCTCCCGCCGCAGCTCCAACCACGGCGAGGACAACATTATCACCAACGGCAGCGGCATTGCTGTGGCAGATGGCCAGTGTATGCTCATCGTGGAGCAGGGCAAGGTGGTGGAGGTGTGCGCCGAGCCGGGCGAGTATACCTTCGATTCCTCCACCGAGCCCAGCGTGTTCACCGGCAACTTTGGCGATAGTCTGGCTGCTACCTTCCAGACCGTAGCCAAGCGCTTTACCTACGGCGGTGACACCGGCAAGGATCAGCGCGTATACTACATCAACACTAAGGAACTGGGCGAGATCCTGTACGGCACCGCTACGCCCATCCCGTTCCGGGTGGTGGTCAGCGAGGAGCGGGGCTACAAGCTCTCGGTGAATATCCGCTGCAACGGCAGCTTTACTTACCGCATCTGCGACCCGCTGCTGTTCTACACCAACGTGTGCAGCAACGTTTCCAACCAGTACGATGCCTCGGAGCTGGCTCCCCGCCTGAAGAGCGAGCTGATGAACGCTTTGCAGCCTGCGCTGGCCACTCTTTCGGCAAACAAGGTGCAGTATTACGAGATTCCCGCCCACACGCTGGAGATCTCCGAGGCGCTCAACGAGCAGCTGTCCAATATCTGGCGCAAAAAGCGCGGCATCGAGGTATTCTCCTTCAACATCAACTCCCTGTCCATCCCGGAGGAGCAGCAGAAGAAGATCACCGAGTGGGAAGAGAACGCCATGACCACCGATCCCACCACCGCTGCCGCCCGTCTGGTGGGTGGTCAGATCGATGCCATGAAGACCGCCGCAGGGAACACCGCCGGTGCTATGACCGGCTTTATGGGCATGGGCATGGCAGCTGGTGCAAACGGCATGAACGCCCAGAGCCTGTTCGCCATGGGGCAGCAGCCCGCAGCACCCCAGCAGCAGACTTCTGCCGCCAACAGCTGGAAGTGCAGTTGCGGCGCTACCGTCACCGGCAAGTTCTGCCCGGAATGCGGCAGCAAAAAGCCGGAGCCGAAGCCTGCTGCTGACAGCTGGACTTGCAGCTGCGGTGCTACCGTTACCGGCAAGTTCTGCCCGGAGTGCGGCAAGCCCCGCCCGGCGGCAACAGAGGGTTGGACTTGCAGCTGCGGCGCGGTGAACAAGGGCCGCTTCTGCTCCGAGTGCGGCAAACCCAAGCCCGCCGGTACCCCCAAGTATAAGTGCGACAAGTGCGGCTGGGAGCCGGCAGACCCCGCACATCCGCCCAAGTTCTGCCCGGAGTGCGGCGACCCCTTTGACGACAGCGACCGCAGCTGAACCCGGCACACAATAACCAATCACACTGCGGGGTAGGGAAGGAGCCTCTGTTCCGCAGATCATAGGAGGAAACACTATGGCAGGAATGCTGGAATATAAGTGCCCCTGCTGCGATGGTGCCATCCAGTTCGACAGCACCACTCAGAAGATGAAATGCCCCTACTGCGACACCGAGTTTGAGGTGGACGCGCTGAAGGGCTACGATGAGGATCTGAAAGACCAAAAGCCCAGCAAGATGAACTGGACCACCCCCGGCGGCAGCTGGGCAGAGGGCGAGACCGCCGGTCTGCATACTTACGTCTGCAAGAGCTGTGGCGGTGAGATCGTGGGCGATGACACCATGGCCGCTTCGGCCTGCCCCTTCTGCGGCAACCCCATCGTGCTGACCGGACAGTTTGCCGGAGACCTGCGCCCCGACCTCATCATCCCCTTCAAGCTGGATAAAAAAGCTGCCAAGACAAAATTGCAGGAGCACCTCAAGGGCAAGACCCTGCTGCCCAAGGTGTTCCGCAGCCAGAACCATATCGACGAGATCAAGGGCGTGTATGTGCCCTTCTGGCTGTACGACAGCGAAGCCGACGCCCAGCTGCGCTTTACCGCCACCCGCACCCGCTTTTGGTCGGATGACGACTACGATTATACCGAGACCAGCTACTACTCCGTGCGCCGGGACGGCGTGCTGGGCTTTGATGCGGTTCCGGTGGACGGCTCCTCCAAGATGGTAGATGATCTGATGGAGTCCATCGAGCCGTTTACCATGAGCGATGCCGTGCCCTTCAAGACCGCGTATCTGGCAGGCTATGTGGCCGATAAGTACGATGTGGACGCCCAAAAGAGCATCAAGCGCGCCAACGAGCGTATCCGGCAGTCCACTGAGGACGCCTTTACCCAGACCGTTACCGGCTACGACTCCGTGAAAATGGAGAACAGCAGCATCCAGCTGCACGGCGGCAAGGCAAAGTATGCCCTGTTCCCGGTGTGGGTGCTGAGCACCAGCTGGCAGGGCAACAACTACATCTTTGCCATGAACGGCCAGACCGGCAAGTTCGTAGGCAACCTGCCGGTAGATAAAGCCGCTGCCCGCAAGTGGACGCTGGGACTTACGGCAGCCGTCGGTGCTGCATCCTATGCGGTGATGTGGCTGCTGTGGCTGGCCGGGATTCTGTAAAGGAGGGACGGAAGATGAAAAACACTGCTACCCGACTGCGCTCCCTCTGTGCTGCGCTGGCCGCACTGGTGCTTTTGCTGGCGCTGGCTGTGCCGGCCTTTGCCGCAGACGGCTTTGCCGACCTGTATTACCGCATGAACGACAGCGCAGAAGTTCTGACCGATGATGAGGACAGCGAGCTGGAAACTTCGCTGGAGGAGCTGAGCGTCCGCCAGAGTTTTGATGTGGTCGTTGCCACCATCGACTCGCTGGAAGACGAGGGCTACACCAGCATGGAAGAATACGCCGATGACCTGTACGATTACTGCCAGTTCGGCTACGGTGAAAACCGGGACGGCGTGCTGCTGCTGATAAGCACAGGCGACCGCAAATGGCATATCTCTACCTGCGGCTACGGCATTACCGCCTTTACGGATGCCGGTATCCAGTACCTTGGCGAGCAGATGACTCCCGACATGGCAGACGGCGATTACGCCGCTGCCTTCCGCACCTTTATCCAGTGGACGGACGCGTATGTCACCGCCGCCCGCGAAGGCCACCCCTACGATGTGGACAACATGCCCAAGGAGCCTTTCTCGATCGTGTATCTGGGCGTGGCGCTGGTCATTGGCCTGATCACGGCACTGATCGTGACCGGCGTGATGAAGAGCCGGCTCAAGAGCGTGGCACCGCAGCGGGACGCAACCAGCTATGTGCGGCAGGGCAGTATGAAGCTGACCAACCAGCGGGATCTGTATCTGTACCGTGACGTGCACCGCACCGAGCGGCCAAAGGAGTCCAGCTCCAGCGATTCCGGCGGCAGCTCCACCCACACCTCTTCCAGCGGCACTACCCACGGCGGCGGTGGCGGCTCGTTCTGAAAACGTTCCCCGCAAGATAAAATCTCAAAAACCGATCCGCAGCAGCCGGACGCATCCGCGCCCCGGCAACCGCTGCGGATCGGTTTTTACTTTTCTGCCGCCCGACACAAACAACTGATTTTTTTTGCGCCTTTGGGGCTATACTTCCAGTGCAGACGATTTTATATGCAGCAAGGAGCAGACACATGGGCATTTGGGAAAATCTGGGTATGGGCAGCTACCGGGGCTTTTCGCGTCCGGCGGCACGGCTGCTGCAGCAGGCGGTGCAGCTGGCGGGAGATCTGGGCTGTGAGCAGGCAGATACCAGCCACCTTTTGCTGGCAATGCTGCGGCAGCAGGGCGCTGCGGCGCAGTTTCTCACCCGGAAAAACATCACCGAGCCGGAGGTGCGCCGCCAGCTGGCGCAGCGGCGCAGCGCCCCGGCACAGCGGCTGGATCGGCAGTCCATGGCACCGGACCTGCGCCGCACCATGGACTACGCGCTCATTGGGGCGCAGAACGCCCACGTCAGCCGGGCAGAGCCGGAGCACCTGCTCTGCGCCATGCTGGAAGATGACGGCTGCGCCGCCGGACTGCTGCTGGCGGAGATGGGGCTTTCGCTCACCGAGGCAGTGCGGGAGTGCCGCCAGCTGAGCGGACAGTTCGTACTGCCCGCCCAACCCCGGGTGTCGGCCAGCATCCCCCGGGGCAGCCGCGCCAGCGATAAATATTGCCGCGATTTGACCCGCCGCGCCGCCGAAGGGGAGCTGGACCCGGTGTTCTGCCGGGAAGCGGAGCTGGACCGCATGGTGGAGATCCTGTGCCGCCGCCAGAAAAACGACCCCTGTCTGATCGGCGAGCCGGGCGTGGGCAAGACCGCGCTGGCCGAGGGTCTGGCGCTGCGCATTGCCGCCGGGCAGGTGCCCAGAGCGCTGCAAGGGCGGCGGCTGCTGGCGCTGGATATGGCAAGTCTTGTGGCGGG
>OLPV01001176.1_pt1 | contig 19906 bp, 15 predicted proteins | sample 1671961 | NCBI WGS metagenome assembly OLPV01 (sample SAMEA3136630, study PRJEB25190) | human gut metagenome | biome: human gut; feature: human-associated habitat; material: faeces | place: Austria | collected 2013
CAGTCGCCGCGCTGACTGATAACGATGAACTGATGTTTGTGCGGCAGTTCCGATATCCGTATTCCGAAGTCCTGCTTGAACTGCCTGCGGGCAAGCTCGAATACGGCGAGGATCCGTTTGAAGCGGGCAAGCGCGAGCTGCGCGAGGACTACAACATGGTCAAGTTCTCCAACGCCACTCTTGAGTGGTACCAGCAGGCCGAGAACTTCGAGACCTACTGCGTTGGCAAGACCGCCGATGAAATAGCCAACATCGAAACCAAGGTCAACGAGGAAGGCTACAACGTCGCAGTTGACGAGACTCTGTACGCCGGCTGCTCCATCAGCATCGAGGACTTCATCGGCGCGGTCGTAAAGGCCTGCAACGATGAGAAGGGTCAGACCTTCAAGGCCTCCGGCGAGCTGAAGCTCGGCCTTGCCGCCATCAGCAATTCCGCTGAGTCCACCCCCGCAACCGACACCGATCCCGCAGCCGTCAAGATGTACACCGAGTTCGGCGCAACCGTCGTCGGCGCGGACGGCAAGATCCTCGCCGCCATCACCGATGCTATCCAGCCCGTCATCAATGCCGACAAGGAAGGCAAGATCGTTGACAGCTCCTTCAAGGGCACCAAGCGCGAACTTGGCCCCGACTACGGCATGGTCGCCATCGGCAACGCTATCGCCGAGTGGGATGCTCAGGCTCAGGCATTTGCAAACTACACCGTCGGCAAGACCGCCGATGAGGTCAGAGCAATAGAGACCACTCAGAACGACCACGGCTACTCCGTCCCCGCGGACGAGACCCTGTACGCCTCCTGCACCATGCAGATCACCGGCATGATGGCAGTTCTGGCTCAGGCAGCCGATTACGCGCGCTGATAAAAACCGGCGTGCCATAGGAGATGAAGGTATTGAAATTAATGAAGCGGGGCTTCGCGCTCATCTGCGTAGTGGCACTTACGCTGAGCCTGTGCGCCTGCTCCGGCAAGGCCGCGAAGGCCGAGCCGCAGGGCAAGAGCTACTTCAGCTATTTTGATACCGTCTCCTTCGTATATAGCTATGCAGGAGATTCGGCAGAACAGTTTAACGACCGTTCTGCCGAAGTTTCTGGTATTTTGGGCGAATATCACCGGCTTTTCGACATATACCATGAGTATTCCGGCGTCAATAATCTCTGCACCGTCAACCGTCTCGCGGGCGGCGAAGCGGTCAAGGTCGACAGGAAGCTCATCGACTTCATGCTCTACGCCAAGAAGCTGTGCGAGGCGACAAACGGCGAGATGGACGTGACCATGGGCGCCGTCCTCTCCCTCTGGCACGACTGCCGCGAGGCGGCGAGCGATGACCCCGCGTCCGCCAAGGTTCCGGCATTGGAGGAGCTTGAGGCCGCCGCGGAGCACACCGGCTTCGGCCTGCTTGAGATCGACGCGGAAAACTGCACTCTCCGGCTCACAGACCCCGAAGCTTCGCTCGACGTCGGCGCGCTCGGCAAGGGCTACGCGACGGAGCGCGCGGCGGAATATCTCGAATCCGTCGGCGCGTCGAGCTACGTGCTCAACATCGGCGGAAACATCCGCATCATCGGCACAAAGCTCGACGGCAGCGGCTGGAACACCGGCATACGCGATCCGCAGGATCCCGACGGCAGCTTCGCCGTCAGCCTCGATCTTTCGGATACGGCCTGCGTCACCTCCGGCACCTATGAGCGCTACTACATGGTGGACGGAGAGAAGTACCACCACATAATAGATAAGGACACTTTGTACCCTGCAAATTACTTCGAGTCCCTGACCGTCGTCACGAAGGACAGCGGCCTTGCCGACGCGCTGAGCACGGCGCTGTTCTGCATGAGCTATGAAGACGGCCTCGCCCTCGCCGAAAAGCTCGGCGTGGACGTGCTGTGGATATTCCCGGACGGGGACATCCGGTACACGCCGGGGCTTGAAGCCCGTATTGTTAAATAAAAGGAGGTAGGTGTCAAATGAACCTCAAAAAGAACATTTCATCCCTGAAGCTGCCCCATTATAAGGCGACCGCCGGCATGGAATCCGTCCGCGTCGCACCGCCGAAAGAGGTGCTGCTGCCGATGAACATGCATTCCGGTCAGGCGGCAGAGCCTGTCGTCGCGGCCGGCGAGCATGTTTATCTCGGCCAGCTCATCGCGCGCGAGGAGGGGAGGAACTCCGTTCCCGTACACGCGACCGTTTCCGGCACCGTCAAGGCCATCGAGCAGTATGAGAGCGAGCCGGGGCGCAGCGTCGCCGCGATACGCATAGAGAGCGACGGCAAGATGGAGAAGGATCCCGCCATGGCTCCGCCCAAGGCCGAGAATCTGGACGAATTCCTCACCGCCCTGCGCGGCAGCGGCATCGTCGGTCTCGGCGGCGCGGCCTTCCCGCTGTGGGCGAAGCTGGACGCTGCCCGCCGCGGCCACATCAAGACCGTGCTTGTAAACGGCGCGGAGTGCGAGCCGTTCATCACCAGCGACCATCGCACCATGCTTGAGCATACCGACCTCATCGTCAAGGGCGTCGCGCTGCTCAAGCGCTATCTTGAGTCCGAGGAGTTCATCATCGGCATTGAGAAGAACAAGCCCGACGCTATCGAGAAGCTGACCAAGGCGTTTGCCGACGACCCGGCAGTCACGGTCAAGCCCCTCAAGAGCGTGTACCCGCAGGGCGCAAAGCAGGTGCTGCTGTATAACGCCGCCGGTCTCGTCGTCGGCGAGGGACAGCGTCTCGCGTCGCTGGGCTACATTATTATAAATGTCACCACGCTTGCGAAGATGGCGTATTACATGGAAACCGGTATGCCGCTGGTTGACCGCTGCGTCACTGTGGACGGCTCTGCTATAAAGGAGCCGAAGAACCTCATCGTTCCCGTCGGCACGCCGATAAGCTATCTTATTGAGAACTGCGGCGGCCTCAAGGAGGAGCCGGGCAAGGTTCTGTACGGCGGCCCGATGATGGGCAAGCCCGCGTACTCGCTGGAGCAGCCCGTTCTCAAAGCTACAAACGCGATCATCGTCCTGAACCGCAAGGACTCTCAGAGCCTTGAGCCGACGCCCTGCATCCACTGCGGCCGCTGCGTCGAGAACTGCCCGCTCGGTCTGAACCCGACGGCCTACGCCGCCGCGCTTGAGGTTGAGGACGAGAACGAGCGCTTTGAACTGCTCGACAAGGGCAAGGTTCAGATGTGCATGGAGTGCGGCTGCTGCTCCTACGTGTGTCCCGCGCATCGCCCTCTCGTGCAGAATAACCGCGACGCGAAGCGCTTTGTCCGCAAGGTCAAGGCCGACCGCGCCGAGAAGAAGTAAGGGGGAAGCACAATGGAAAATCTGATTCTCTCACCCGCACCCCATATCCATACTAAGGACTCCAGCCGCCGCATCATGCTCGACGTGATAATCGCGCTGCTGCCCGCGACCGTTGCCTCCGTCGTCATCTTCGGCATGAAGGCGCTGCCGGTGCTGGCCGCCTGCGTTATCGGCGCGGTCGTCTCCGAGTTTCTGTTCAACCTCGTCACCGGCCGCAAGCAGACCGTCGGCGACCTGAGCGCGGTAGTCACCGGCCTCCTGCTGGCGCTGAATCTTAGCACCAACGTCCCCGTGTGGCAGTGCGTCATCGGCGCGGCGTTCGCGGTCGTGATAGTCAAGTGCCTGTTCGGCGGACTGGGTCACAACTTTGCAAACCCCGCCATCACGGCGCGTGTATTCATGCTCATCGCGTTCTCCGCCGTCGCGGGCGGCGCACAGCCCGCGGGCGTGGAGCTTGTCTCCTCCGCGACTCCGCTTGAAGTCCTCGGAAACGGCGGCTCCGACCTGCCGACTCTCTGGGAGATGTTCATCGGCCTGCGCGGCGGCGCCATTGGCGAGACCTGCGTCGCGGCTCTGCTGCTCGGCTATGTCTACCTCGTGTGCCGCAAGGTCATCAAGTGGTACGTTCCGGCCTCTTTCGTCGGCAGCGTGTTCGTGCTGTACCTGATATTCACCGGCGATATCACCATGGCAGCGTATGAGATGATGGCCGGCGGCCTCTTCATCGGCGCGATATTCATGGCAACCGACTACGTCACCACACCCATCACCTCCAAGGGTAAGGTCGTGTTCGCGCTCGGCTGCGGCGTCATCACCTTCATCATCCGCTTCTTCTGCTCCTATCCTGAGGGTGTGTCCTTCTCGATACTCATTATGAACATACTCACTCCGTTCATTGAAAAACTGACCGCGAATAAACCGCTGGGAGGTTCTAAAAATGGAAAATAAAAAAGAATTCTCCAAATCGGTGCTGGCGCTTGTCGCCATAGTCCTCGTCGCAGTCCTGCTGCTGACCGGGCTGAATTTCATCACCGCTCCGCTCATCGCCGAAAACGGCAGCGCGGCGGCCTTTGCCCCGCTCTACGCCGTCATGCCCGACGCCGCAGGCTTTGACCAGCTCTACGACGCGGCCGATCCCGGCAGCTCCGCGCTGGCAAACATCCCCGCGAGCGTGCAGAGCATCTACGGCGAGACCGGCGGCATGGGCTACGTCCTGCGCCTGTCCACCTCCGAGGGCTACACCAAGCAGCCCATTGAATTCACCCTTGCGATAGACGCCGAGGGCAAGATCTCCGGCGTTGAACTGACCGCCTACCCCGAAACCAAGGACATGGGCAAGGAGACCTATCCTCAGACCTACCTCGGTCAGGACTCCACGCTTGCAAACGTGTCCCTCGTCGCGGGCGTGACCTACTCCTCCTCCGCGTTTAAGAACGCTGTCGCGGACAGCTTCGCCGCCCTTATCGACAACGGGCTTATCGGCGCTGGCGTCAAGGGTGACGAACAGATCCTCGTCGAAATGCTCGCCGAGGTGTACCCCGGCATCGTCAGCCCGACCGGCACTCCGCAGTATGAGGAGCAGGAGATAGCCGAGGGGCAGTACAGCTACATTGTAAAGAGTCTCAAGGCGCTCAACGACTCCGGCTTCGCGCTCATTATGAAGAGCGGTGAGAGCTCCTATATGGCCGTCTGCAACGCCTTTGGCAGTGTGAAGATATTGGACGTCGACGGCAATGAAGTCAGTGACGACGCGATGGCCGCCGAGGCCAAGGCCTACGCCGAGGCGAACATCGTCTCCCACTCCGACGGCGATCTGAACAAGGTCAAGCTCCTTGTGCCCGACGCTTCCGACGTTACCCCGATAAGCCTTGAGGGCGTATATAACTCCGTCACCTGCGCCTATAAGGCCGAGGGCGTTGGCTATGTGTTCGTCTCCAGAAGCTACGGCTACTCCAACGAGCCCATGGTCATCTACTACGTCATCGACGATAACGGCGCGATAGTCACCATGACCGCCGACGAGCTGATACTCTTCAAGGAGTACTTCACCAGCTACCAGCTCGATGAGAGCAGCTACAAGGCTGGCTTCGCCGGTCTGACCGGCGACAGCTTCACCGGCGACGAAGCGCTCATCTCCGGCGCAACCGTCAGCTCCGACGCGGTACGCGTTGCGACTGAGGACGCCTTCGCGGCCTTCGCCGCAGTCAATGAGAATGGAGGGGAGATAGGATGAAAAATAATGTCCGTGCAGCAATAGCGGAAAATCCCGTGCTGGTTCTGTTCCTCGGCGCCTGCCCCGCGATGGCCGCGAGCACCAGCGTCATCTCCGCTCTCGGCATGGGCGCGGCGGTGCTGATAGTGATGCTGCTGTCGAATATGCTCATATACGCCCTGCGCAATGCGATTCCCAAGAGCGCCCGTCTGAGCGCAAATATCCTCATCATAACCGCAGTCGTCTCCGCGGTGCAGATGCTTATGAACGCGCTGCTTCCGAACGTGTACCAGATGCTCGGCGTGTACCTCGCGGTCGTGGCCGTTGACCTCATGGTGTACGGCAGCGCGGAGGATGCTGTGGAGCGCAGCTTCGTCAAGAGCGTCGTCAACAGCCTCCTGACCGGCCTCGGCTTCGCCGCGGCGATGTTCGTGATGTCGGCAGTCAGAGAAATTCTTGGCGGCGGCAGCTTCGCGGGTCACGGGATAGCGTTCTTCAAGACCTACAATATCCCCGCGCTGCTCCAGCCCCACGGCGGCTTCGTCGTGTTCGCCATCCTGCTCGCCGCGATTCAGGCTCTCGGCGGCGGGAAAACTTCCGGCAAGGGCACTGCCTGCGCCGCGGCCGGGCTCTCCGGCGATACCGTGAAGGAGGGGGAATAAGCCATGAAAGCTCTGCTTCTGATAATGCTTGGCGGCGTTCTCGTCAATAACTACGCGCTTGAGAAGTTTCTCGGTGTCGGCCCCGTGCTCGGCGGCAGGAAATACGGCTCCGCCGCGATGGGCTTTTCCGTCGCCGCGGTCATGCTGCTCACCGCCGCTGTTACATGGCCGCTCTACCGGCTGCTCGTGCTGCTCGGCGCGGAATATCTTGAGACGCTGATATTCGTGCTGGTCGTGCTGCTGGTCGTATACGTTCTCGGCGCGATATTCGCCAAGTCCGGCAAGCCCGCCGGCGCGTACTTCCCGCTCGTCGCGCTCAACAGCGCGGTTCTCGGCCTCGCGGTGAACAACATCGCCGAGGGCTACACCTATGTCGAAGCGCTGTTCGCCGCGCTCGGCACGGGTCTCGGCTTCGTGCTGGCGATGGTGCTGTTCGACGGCGTGAAGTCGAAGATAAACGAGCGCTATGTTCCGAAAGCATTCCGCGGTCTGCCCGTGATGCTCCTCGCGGCCTCGATAATCTCCCTCGCGTTCTACGCGTTCAAGTAAGCGCATATTGTTTCAGCCCCGGTGCATAGCATCGGGGCTGTTTTCTTTGCAATGCCGCAGAGCCTGTGGTATAATATTTTGACTAAGGCAAAGGAGACTTTCATGGAAACGATAAATCAGATACTCGCCCGCGAGCTTGGCCGCGAGCAAAGTCATATAGATAACGTTATAAAGCTGCTCGACGAGGGCAACACCATCCCCTTCATAGCGCGCTACCGCAAGGAGCTGCACGGCGCGATGGACGACACGACCCTGCGCACTCTCGCCGAGCGCCTTGAGTATCTGCGCGGGCTCCAAGAGCGGCGCGACACCGTGAAGAAATCCATCGAGGAGCAGGGCAAGCTCACCGATGAGCTCTCGGCCGCCATTGACGAGGCCGCGACCCTTGCCGCCCTTGAGGATATCTACCGCCCGTATAAGCCCAAGCGCCGCACGCGCGCAACCGTCGCCAAAGAAAAAGGACTCGAGCCGCTCGCCCTCGCGCTCTTCGCGCAGGGCAGCGGCCTGCCCGAACCGGAGGAGCTCGCCAAGGAATACATAGCCCCCGAAAAGGGCGTTGAGACCGTAGAGGATGCACTCGCCGGCGCGTCGGATATCATCGCCGAGATGATCTCCGATAACGCCGATATCCGCAGCAGGCTGCGCGATCTCATCTCCGCAAAGGCCGTGCTCAAGTCCGAAGCCGCGACCGATGAGGACAGCGTCTACCGGCTCTATTATGACTTCAGCCAGAGCATCGGTAAGCTTCAGGGGCACCAGATCCTCGCCATCAACCGCGGCGAGAAGGAGGATAAGCTCAAGGTCAGCGTCGGGCTTGACCGGGAGCTTGCGCTCCAGAACGTGCGCCGCGCCGTCATAAAGCCCGGCAGCCGCGCGATGGCCTTTGTCCGCGCCGCGGCGGACGACGCTTACGACCGCCTTATCTGGCCGTCAATGGAGCGTGAGACGCGCGCCACCCTTACCGATACCGCCTGCGAGGGCGCGATAAAGATGTTCGCCCTCAACCTGCGCCCGCTGCTGATGCAGCCGCCCGTCAAGGGCAAGGTCACTATGGGTCTCGACCCCGGCTACCGCAACGGCTGCAAGGTCGCGGTCGTCGACGGTACTGGCAAGGTGCTCGATACCGCCGTTGTGTACCCGACCTTCTCCGCCGGTAAAAAGGCCGAGGCCATCCGCATCCTCTCCGGCCTTGTGAGAAAGCACAATGTTGAGCATATTGCCATCGGCAACGGTACTGCCTCGCGCGAGACCGAGCAGATGGCCGTTGAAATGATCTCCCAGCTCGGCGGCGGTCTGAGCTACGCTATCGTTAACGAAGCCGGCGCGTCTGTCTACTCCGCCTCGAAGCTTGCCGCCGAGGAGTTCCCGGACTATGACGTCAACCTCCGCTCCGCCGTCTCCATCGCGCGCAGGCTTCAGGACCCGCTCGCGGAGCTTGTCAAGATAGACCCCATGGCCATCGGCGTCGGACAGTACCAGCATGATATGCCGCAGGCGCGCCTTGAGGAGACGCTCACAGGCGTCGTCGAGGACTGCGTCAACGCCGTCGGCGTGGATATAAACACCGCGTCCCCCTCGCTTTTACAGCGCGTGTCGGGGCTTACCAAAACCACCGCGAAGAACATTGTCGCCTATCGCGAGGAGAACGGCATCTTCACCAGCCGCAAGGCCATCAATAAAGTCCCGAAGCTCGGCCCCAAGGCCTTCCAGCAGTGTGCGGGCTTCCTGCGTGTGCCGGAGAGCAAGCAGGTGCTCGATAACACCGCCGTCCACCCCGAGAGCTATGACGCCGCGTCGAAGCTCCTCGAGATTTGCGGGTACACTATGGCCGACGTCAAGGCCGGGAAGCTCTCTGATCTCAAGCAGCGCCTGGCTAACTACGGCGTCGCGAGAGCCGCTGAGGCGTGCGGTGTCGGTGAGCCGACCCTGCGCGATATTGCCGCTGAGCTTCTCAAGCCCGGCCGCGACCCGCGCGATGAGCTGCCGCCAGTGCTGCTGCGTCAGGACGTGCTCGAGATAAAGGACCTCAAGCCCGGCATGGTGCTGACCGGCACCGTGCGCAACGTCATCGACTTCGGCGTGTTCGTCGATATCGGCGTGCATCAGGACGGTCTTGTCCACATCTCGCAGATCAGCGACAAGTTCATCCGCCACCCGAGCGAAGCCGTCGCCGTCGGCGATATCGTCAAGGTCGTCGTGCTCGATGTGGATGAGAAGAAGCACCGCATCTCCCTTTCGATGAAACAAGCAAAATAACTCCGCTTCCGTAAAGAGGAAAAAGGAGGCCACATGACTCTTAAAGAAAAATGGAACTCCAGCGCGAAGCTGCGCCTGCTCGGCGCGGTGCTGCTCAACGCCCTTGTGCTCGCCTGCATGCTCGTCTTTATCCAGCCGGGCTTTGAGAGCAATGACGACCAGACCCTCGCCGCCTTTGTCGACGGGCAGATGTCTGTCAAAGACGCGCATATTCCTTATATGAATTATGTGCTCACGAACCTGCTCAAGGGGCTGTACCTGCTGGGCGATACGCTCCCGTGGTTCACCATTCTTCAGTATGTTCTGCTCTTCGTGGGCTTCACTGCGCTTACGTTGATCATGTTCGAGCGCCTGCGCGCATGGCAGGGCGCAGTGCTGACCGTTATGGCGCTCGTGCTCATCGGCGTTGACAGCTATACCTGTATCAGCTATACCAAGACCGCCGCCGTCTGCACCATTGCGGGGCTTGCGCTGATGCTCCACGCTATGGAGTTTCGCGCAAAAGGCCGCCGTGCGCTCCCGGTCATTCTCGGCGGGGTGCTTGCCATCTTCGGCGCAATGCTGCGCTTCATGGAGTTCCTGCCCTGCGCAGCTCTCATGTCCGTGCTCGGCCTGAGATACATCTGGGGCGTCCTTGCGGACAAGGGTATCGAGAAAAAGCTCGCCGCGATCGTGTGCTATGCTCTCCCCTTTGCCGCCGTGCTGGCCATTGCCGCGGGGCTCTATGCCTATGACGGCGCTGTCTGGAGCCGCGGCGAGTGGGGCACCTACCGCCGCTTTGACGATTCGCGCATCGCCATGAGCGACTACGGCATCCCCGCCTATGAGGAGATTCCCGAGACCTATGACAGCCTCGGCCTGAGCGAGACCGCGGTCGAGGTCCTGCAAAGCTGGAACTTCTATGATCCCGACCTATTTAATAAGGAGGCCATGGACGCCATAACCGCCGCCCGTGACGTGGCAAGGCCCACGCCGAGCCTTGGCGAGTGCCTCGGTAAGCTGCTCGATACCTGCACGGTGCGATTTTTCGAGCATCAGGCCGTGTACCTGCTGCTCATCGTGTTCGCCCTGTGGCTTGCCTGCGGGGAGCATGACCTGCGCGGCTGGTTCACCTTTGCTTTCGAGATCGGTATATTCTGCGTTTTCTATCTCTATCTCATCCGCCGCGGGCGCTATCTTGTCGACCGCGTGGATATGGGGCTTTTCATGGCGGTCATCACCGTCCTGATCTGGACTCTGAAAAAGGAGTTCTTCAATAAGGAGCACGTGCTCTCCGCGCTGCTGCTCCTCTGCGCTCTGTTCACAAGCTATATGTACAGCCGCACGGACTACCGCTTCGGCTCTCACAGCATTGCCGAGGACAAGAGCGAGCTCAAGCAGGCTGTCGATACGCTCCTTACGGATAACGACTGCCTGTATCTCTGCAAGGTAGACCCGCTCGACAAGGCCATATACTCCGCCTTTGAGACCCCGCCCGACGGCTATTGGGACAGGATTGTCATCATCGGCGGCTGGCTCACGCAGAACCCCATCGTCGCCCGCACGATGGCGGACTACGGCATCGTGAACCCCTACCGCGATATCGTCGGTAAGGACAACGTCTTTATCATCGACGACGATATCGATCTCACTATCAGATTCATAAGCGAATACTACGATCCGGACGCCTCGGCGGAGCTTGTAGAGCCGCTGAGCACCGAGACCGGACTTGAAATTTACCGCATCACCGGATGAAGGAGGGAAGGACAATGCGCCTTAAAGAAGCATGGCAGACCAGGGGCTGGGTAAAGCTCGCCGCTGCCGTCATTATAAACGCCGTTTTCCTCGCCTTCATGCTGACCTGCTTTGCCCCCGTGTATGAGACGAACGACGATCTGTTCCTCAGCAAATTCGTCGACGGGCAGCTCAGCCACCGGACGATATGGATGCCCTACGTCAACATCGTGCTCGCCTGCCTGATAAAGGTGCTCTACGGTGCCTTCGGCACGGGCTTCCCGTGGTACAGCTTCTGTGAATATCTCGTGCTGTTCTGCGGCTTCACCGCGATAACATGGGTGCTGCTGCGCCGCTTTAAGCCCGCCCCCGCCCTCGTCATGACCGCTATACTGCTCGGCGCGATCGGCACGGACTGTTACCTCAGTCTCAACTTCTCAAAGCCCGGCGCGATAGGCACGGCAAGCGGGATGTTCCTCATGCTCTATGCCATGCGCAATGAGACCGGGCGCGTCATGAAGCTGCCGCTGTGGCTGGGCTTCGCCCTCGCCCTGTGCGGGCTTGCGTGGCGGTATGAGTCCTTCGGTGTCTGTGCGCTTATGATGACGGGCGGCTGCCTGTATGTCCTCGTCAGGCTATGGCTCGAGCGCCGCGGTCAGCGCGCAAAGGACGTGCTCAAACCCATGCTGCGCTTTCTCACGCCGTTTGTGCTGCTGGCAGCCTCGGCACTTGCACTGTTTGCGTTCAGCCAGTGGATGTGGAAGCGCCCCTATGTCAAGGCGTATACGGAGTTTGACACCGCCCGCTGCCAGCTCGTGGACTTCGAACTGCCGAAGTACGACAGTCTGAAAGATGTCTATGACTCCATCGGCATCGACGAAAACTTCCTCAGCATGATAAACGGCTGGGACTTCTATGACACCGAGAAGTTCACCAAGGAGAATATCGATACCATCATCGCCGCGCGGGACACCGAGTACCAGCGCAAGAGCATCGGCGAGTGCCTCGGCATATTTCTCGAAAAATGCATCCACGGCTTCTGCCTTGACCGGCCCTTTGCCGGTTTTGCGCTCATGCTGCTGCTGTGGCTTGCCTGCTCGCGCCGCCGGGCGGAGGACTGGATAACGCTCCTCTATACTCTTGGTCTGTTCTTCATCGTGTACATGGTCTTTATCTATATCGACCGCTACCTTGCAAACCGTATCGATATCGGCATTTTCCTGTCAATGGCACTCGTCATCACCATGCTTATGGATGAAGATAAGCTGCGCGGCGAGCCTCTGCTGCTCCTCGCCCTGCTCTGCACGAGCCTGTTTATAAGCTGCCGCATGAACCGCGCCTACTGCCTGTATGACAGCCACAACACCATTGAGGACAAGTCCTCTGAAAAGGCCGCGGTAGAGACGCTGCTTGCCGATGATGAGCATTTCTATTTCTTCACGACGTGGTCTATCGATCACTCGCTCTACAGTCCCCTTGAAACTCCCCCTGCGGGCTATGCCGATAAGCTCGTGCAGATCGGCGGCTGGAGCATGCACCACCCCGTTATCGAGGAGCTGCTTGAGAGCCACGGTATAGAAAACCCGTTCCGCGATATCGTCGGCCGGGAGGATATCTATATCATCGACAACAACATCGAGCGGACGATGAAGCATATAAACACCTACTATGACCCCGACGCCGTCGCCGTCCCGGTCGAGCCGCTGAGTGAGGAGACAAATCTTAAGATTTATTATATTGCGGCGACACCCCATAATACGTCTGCGGCATCTGCCGGATAATTTGCGTCCTGATTTAGACACTTTTTCTTGAAATACACAAAGTATTCCTGCAAAAAAGTGCCGTCATCAAAACACAAATTTTCTCGGCATCTGCTCTTGCCGCATTAAGCGGAGTCACCGCGTCGTAAAAAGATTAAAAAATTTGTTGCATTTTGCATTGAACCATTTTATACTGACGATTGGCAGCAAATCTATAACAAATAATTAACGAGAGGTTTTTATGGAGAAGAGAGAAAAAAAGCACGGCGACCGCTTTGACGCCTATTGGCTTCGTGACGAAGCGCCCTCGATGGCGCAGTTCATCGCCTTCCTCTACCCGAACCGCGCGGATAACGAGGCATATATCCAGCAGGATATCGACCTGCGCCCGATAGACGAATATCTCGCGAAGAAGAACGAGGGGCTTGAAAAGGATAAGTATAATTACTTCCACATAATCATGGCGGCGCTTGTCAAGTGCTTTGTGCTGCGCCCGCGCATGAACCGCTTCATCTCCGGCAACCGCGTCTATGAGCGCGACCATATCTCCGTCGCCTTCGTCGTGAAGAAGCACTTTGCCGACTCCTCCGAAGAAGGCCTTGCCTATAAGCATTACGGTGGGGACGATACCATCGACACCCTCCACACCTCCATTCTGGAAGAGATATACCAGTGCCGCCGCGATGACGTTAAGGACAACTCCAGTGACTTTATGGATAAGCTCGTCCGTCTGCCGCACTGGATGCTCAAGATAGTCGTGAATATCCTCTTCTTCCTTGACCACCGCGGCAAGGTTCCCTTTGACCTTATCAAGGCCGACCCGAACTATGCCTCGATATTCCTCACGAACCTTGGCTCTATCGGCCTTCAGAGCGGTTACCACCATCTGAACAACTGGGGTACGAACTCCTTCTTCTGCGTCATCGGCAAGAAGCACCTTGCCCCCGAATGGCATGAGGACGGCAGCTATACCGTACGCCCGGTCATTGGTCTCGGCCTCACGGTCGATGAGCGCATCGGCGACGGGTACTATTATTCCGGCACCGTGCGCCTGCTCAAGAAGCTCATGGAGAACCCCGAGCTTCTCGAACAGCCCTTCAGCACTCCCGTAGAGTATTAATAGTATTAACAGAAAGAAAGGATCAATTATGGAGATCACAGCAAAAAGACCTTGGCTCAACAGTCTTGGCGATGTTCCCGCCACGCTGGATTATTTTCAGGGCTCGATGGTCGAAGCAGTCGAAAAGATCGCCGAGCAGTATCCAAACAATATCGCCTTCGATTTCATGGGGCGCTCCACCACTTATAAGGATCTCGTCGCAAATATAGAGAAGTGCGCCCGCAGCCTGCGCACCCTCGGCGTCAGAGCAAACGACAAGGTCACCATCGCCATGCCGAACTGCCCGCAGGCCATCTATATGTTCTATGCCGTCAACATGGTCGGCGCCATCGCGAACATGGTTCACCCCCTCTCCAGCGAGAAGGAGCTTGAGTTCTATATAAATGAGTCCGAGAGCGTTACCGTCGTCACCCTTGACCAGTTCTACGGCAAGTTCGAGGCCATCCGCCAGAACACCTGCGTCGTAAACGTCGTCATCGCCAGCATCCGCGATGAGCTCTCCCGTCCCATGAAGGCCGGCTATATGCTCACCGAGGGGCGCAAGATAAAGAAGATCCCGGAAGATGCTCCCGTCATCCGCTGGAACGAGTTCATGCGTCTCGGCAAGGCCTGCTTCTGGAACTATAAGGTCAGCCGTGAGGGCAATGACCCCGCCGCCATCCTCTATTCCGGCGGCACCACCGGCACCACCAAGGGCATCCTGCTCACGAACCTGAACTTCAATGCCCTCGGCCAGCAGATCATTGCCACCAACCCCATGTTCCGCCCGGGCGACCGTATGCTCTCTGCCATGCCGCTGTTCCATGGCTTCGGTCTCGGCGTGTGCATCCATTCCATGCTCTCTCAGGGCGGCCGCTGCATCCTCGTGCCGCGCTTCACCGCGCAGAGCTATTCCAAGCTCATCACCAAGTACCGCTGCAATTTCATCGCCGGCGTCCCCACGCTGTATGAAGCGCTGCTGCGCCTGCCCAATATGGACAAGGCCGACCTCAGCTGCCTCAAGGGCGTTTTCTCCGGCGGCGACTCGTTGTCTATCGAGCTCAAGAAGAAGTTCGATAAGTTCCTCTATGACCACCATGCCACCGTTCAGGTGCGCGAGGGCTACGGCACTACTGAGACCGTCACCGCCTGCTGCCTGACCCCGACGCATATGTTCAAGGAGGGCAGCATCGGTCTGCCGTTCCCTGATACCTATATCAAGATCGTCAAGCCCGGCACGGATGAGGAGCTTCCCTACGGCGAAGAGGGCGAGATACTGCTCGCCGGCCCCACCGTTATGAAAGAGTATATAAAGCACCCCGATGAGACGGCCAACACCCTCCGCAAGCACGCCGACGGCCTGACCTGGGTCTACACCGGCGACCTCGGCGTTATGGATAACGAGGGCTTCATCTACTTCAAGGGCCGCAGCAAGAGGATGATCATCACCTCCGGCTACAATGTCTATCCCGCGCAGCTTGAGAACATTCTCGATGCCTGCGATCAGGTGCAGATGAGCTGCGTTATCGGCGTGCCCGATTCTTACAAGATGCAGCGCGTCAAGGCTTTCGTCATGCTCAAGCCCGGCGTCCCCGCAATTGAGGAGACCCGCAAGGAGATCATGGCCTATGCCGCAAAGCACATCGCCAAGTACGCCATGCCCAAGGAGATAGAGTTCCGGGATGAGCTTCCCAAGACCCTTGTCGGCAAGGTCGCCTACCGCCAGCTCGAGGAAGAGGAGCTCCAGAAGATCGCCGCTGCAAACGCCAAGGCAGAGCCCGAGACCGTTGAAGCAAAGTAAATACTCAAAAAGCACCAACCGGGTGAGGCTTTGAGCCTCACCCGGTCATCATATCACCTAAAAATCCCCGATATTGAAAATATGTATTGACACTGCGGTAGAATGTTGTTAGAATAAGTCGTCTCAATTGGATATTCCGAGTTTATCCGAAGCAAGATAGCGACCGCTGCGGGGGCTGGAAAAGCCCGGAGCAGCTAAGGCCACACGGACAGCCGGGTCGAATGCCGATAAACCGCGAGCGCGGTGGCAACTTTAGTTGCCTTATTGATTGAGTGGGGAGCGCAGGCTCCCAAGAGCTCAAGTTTTATAAGTTGGTTACTATAAACCGGTGCTAAAAAGCATAAACTTGTGAAATGGTCAATAAGAGTAGTAAAAGTAATCTTTGCTATATAGACTCTCAAATCCATTTGGGCTGAGTCCCCGCGCGCGGGGGCAGTGCATATCCGCATATCATTACAGCTCTTTTCAGGCAAGTCGTGCTTTTTGCATGACTTGCCTTTATTTTTTTACGACAGGGAGAACGGGGCTATGAAAAAAATCATTGAGCTGAACAACATCACCAAATCTTTTGACGGCGAGACCGTGCTGGACGATATCAGTCTTGATATCTATGACAACGAGTTTCTCACGCTTTTGGGTCCCTCGGGATGCGGCAAGACCACGACGCTGCGCCTCATCGGCGGCTTTGAGACCCCGGACAAGGGCGACATTATCTTCATGGGCGAGAACATCAACGACGTGCCTCCCTATAAGCGCAATGTCAACACCGTCTTCCAGCGCTACGCCCTGTTTCCGCACCTGAACGTTTTTGAGAACATTGCCTTCCCGCTGCGCGAAAAGAAGGTCGACCGCGATGAGATAGAGGAAAAGGTCGAGGAGATGCTCTCCCTCGTCGCGCTCAAGGGCTTTGAGCACCGCAGCGTCACGAGCCTCTCCGGCGGACAGCAGCAGCGCGTCGCCATCGCGCGCGCCCTCGTCAGCCGCCCGAAGGTGCTGCTTCTCGATGAGCCGCTTGCCGCGCTCGATCTCAAGCTGCGCAAGGATATGCAGCAGGAGCTCAAGAAGATCCAGAAGGCGACGGGAATAACCTTCGTCTTTGTCACGCACGATCAGGAGGAGGCGCTGTCCATGTCGGACACGGTCGTCGTCATGTCCGAGGGGCGCATCCAGCAGATCGGCACGCCCATCGATATCTACAACGAGCCGACCAACGCCTTTGTCGCCGACTTCATCGGCGAGAGCAACATCGTCGACGGCATCATGCTTGAGGACAGAAAGGTCTCTTTCTCCGGCCACACCTTTAACTGCGTTGACGCGGGCTTCGGCAGGCGCGAGCCGGTCGACGTCGTCGTGCGTCCGGAGGACGTGGACGTCGTTTCCGAGGAAAAGGGCATGCTGCGCGGCGTCGTGACCTCGGTCACGTTCCTCGGCGTACACTATGAGATCATCGTCGATATCGGCGGCTTTAAGTGGATGATCCAGACCACCGACTTTGTCGACGTCGACGAACATATAGGACTGTATATCGAGCCGGACGCGATACACATCATGCACAAGTCCGAGTACTCCGGCATGTACGGCGACTACTCGTCCTTCTCCAACGAGCTTGACGAGCTGAGCAACGCAGAAAGCGAGAGCGAAGAATGAACGAAAAGACCCGCGGCCTTATCCAGCGCCTGACGCTGACGCCCTATTCGGTGTGGGCAGCGCTGTTCATCGTCGTGCCGCTGATATTCGTGGCCTACTATGCCTTTACCGACGCAAGCTTCAGGTTCACGACGGAGAACGTCACGCGCTTTTTCACTGCGACGTCCGTTGTCGACGACGGCGAGGCAGTCAGGGAGGTACACACCTACCTGCTGATCTTCATGCGCTCACTGAAGCTTGCCGTTATCTCGACGCTTATATGCCTCCTGATGGGCTACCCCATCGCCTATATAATGGCGCGCGCCAAGGCACGGACGCAGAAGATAATGGTCACGCTCATCATGATCCCCATGTGGATGAACTTCCTTATCCGTACCTACGCATGGATGACGATCCTTCAGGACACCGGCATCTTCAACGGCCTCCTCTCCGCGCTCGGCCTCGGCACGGTGCACATCATCGGCACCGAAGCCGCCGTTGTTATCGGCATGGTGTATGACTATTTTCCGTATATGATAATCCCTATATATTCTGTCATGGCGAAGATGGACGTGAAGCTCATCGAAGCCGCGCGCGACCTCGGCTGCAACGGCGCGGGCGTGCTGCGCCGCGTCATCTGGCCGCTGAGCCTGCCCGGCGTCATCTCCGGCATCACGATGGTGCTGATCCCGTCTATCAGCACATTCTACATTTCCCAGAAGCTCGGCAACGGCAAGTTCTATCTGATAGGCGACGCTATCGAGGGGCAGTACGTTGCGAACAACCTGCACTTTGCCGCGGCGATCGCGTTCATCCTGATGATAATTCTGCTGGTGTGCATGGCGCTCATGCAGCGCCTTGCCAACCGTAAGCTCATAGTCGCGTAAGGAGGGGAGCAAAATGAAACCTGCCGCAAAGGTATATACCGCGATCATTATGATCTTCCTCTTCGCGCCTATCGCGATCCTGCTCGTGTTCTCCTTCAACGAGGCGAAGAGCCTTTCCGTGTTCTCCGGCTTCTCGCTCAACTGGTACCGTGAGCTCTTCCGCGATGCGGAGACCCTCGGTGCCGTGCGCAACACCCTTATCCTCGCGGCCTCCGCTGCCCTTATCTCCACCGTCATGGGCACCGCTGCCGCAGTCGGGATAAACAAGCTGCGCAATCGCGCGCTTCGCACTGCGATGGACACTGTGACGAACATCCCCATGGTGAACCCCGATATCATCACCGGTATCTCGCTCATGCTGATGTTCGTGTTCGTCGGCCGCCTTTTCGGCGCGGCGACGAGCCTGAATTTTGCCACCATGCTCATCGCTCACGTGACCTTCTGCCTGCCCTATGTCATTTTACAGGTGCTGCCGAAGCTCCAGCAGATGGACCGCTCGCTGCCCGAAGCAGCGATGGATCTCGGCTGTACGCCGCTGCGCGCGTTTATGAAGGTCGAGATACCCGAGATCATGCCCGGCGTCGTGACCGGCCTCATCATGGCCTTCACCCTCTCGCTGGACGACTTCACCATCAGCTACTTCACGACCTCCCCGCTGGTGCAGAATCTGTCCACGCTGATTTACTCCGCCGCCCGCCGCGGCATCGAGCCGACGCTCAACGCACTGTCGGCGCTCATGTTCGTCGCTCTGCTGGTGCTGCTGCTGATTGTCAACCGCCGCACCGCATCGAATAATGACTGATCCCCCACTACATTTTAAGGAGGAACATCTCTGATGAAAAAGCTGCTTTCCCTGCTGATGCTCCTGTGCCTGACGCTGACCGTCGCCCCCGCCGCCCTCGCGGAAGAGGTCGTCAACGTCTACAACTGGGAGGACTACATCGCACCCGAAGTCCTGACCCTCTTCACCGAAGAGACGGGCATCAAGGTCAACTACATGTGCTTCACCACGAATGAGGACATGATTGTGCAGGTCGAGGCGAACCCCGGTGCGTTCGACGTGTGCTTCCCGTCCGACTACATCATCGAGCGCATGATTGCCAAGGATCTGCTGGCGGAAATCAACTACGACAACGTGCCGAATTTCGAGCAGATTATCGACAAGCTCCGCAATCCCGATTACGACCCGGAGAACAAGTACTCCGTGCCGTATATGTGGGGAACGGTCGGCATTCTGTACAACAAGGACATGATTCCCGAACCCAACCAGTCTTGGAGCATCCTCTGGGACACGCAGTACCAGAAGAACGTGTTCATGCTGGACTCCTACCGCGACAGCATGGGCATCACGCTGAAGTACCTCGGCTATTCCATGAACAGCCGCGAAGTTCCGGAGCTGATGGCAGCGAAGGATAAGCTGATTGAGCAGAAGCAGTCCGGCGTTGTCAAGGCGTATCAGGTGGACGAAACGAAGGACAAGATGGTGGCCGGCGAAGCGGCGCTCGCGCTGATGTGGTCCGGCGACGCACAGTACGCCATCGACCTGAACGACCATCTGGACTATTTCGTGCCTTCTGAAGGCTCGAACATCTGGGTGGACGGCGCGGTCATCCTCAAGTCCGCCCGCAACAAGGAGAACGCCGAGAAGTTCATCAACTTCCTCTGCCGCCCCGACATCGCGCAGATGAACTGCGAATACATCTGGTACTCCAGCCCCAACAAGGGCGCGATTGAGCTGATGGGCGAGGAATACGAGAACAACCACGTTCTGAATCCTTCTCAGGAGGTTCAGGATCGCTGCGAATTCTTCCACGACATCGACGACACCTTCCGCAAGATCTATGAAAACCTGTGGATGGAAATCAAGAACACGAAGTAAGAAAAAAATCGGGAGTCAAGCACGCAAATGAGCAGCTTGACTTCCGATTTTTTTAATGAGCAATGATTGCGTTTGTGCGCCAGTCATTGCTCATTGCTAATTGGAATCTTGGGGGAAGAGCAGCTTGGGGGCGCGTCTGCGGACGCGCAAAGTTACTGGCAGGGA
>OLPV01001180.1_pt1 | contig 19863 bp, 13 predicted proteins | sample 1671961 | NCBI WGS metagenome assembly OLPV01 (sample SAMEA3136630, study PRJEB25190) | human gut metagenome | biome: human gut; feature: human-associated habitat; material: faeces | place: Austria | collected 2013
CTACGACATAATATTTGCCGAGGTACAAATTGCTGAAGCACAGCCAGCCATTCTCAATTTTGGCGCTGGCTACAAGGTGGTCTTTTTTGAGAATCGGCAGATAATCCGATACCCACTGCCCGCTGTTGTCACGGATGGTCGTATGCCAGATGGGACTACCATCGGCATCCACGATTTTGGAATAGTCCACAACACCGGTCACGCCGTCCGGATGGGTGATGTCCTCAGCAGCGTAGAGGTCGTACACAGCGCCGTCCAGCGTGGCGTTGCCGTGATTTTCAACGTACTTTGCAGCGTCCAAGTCAACCTTGGAAATGCTGATTTCGCCCAAGGTACGGTCGTTTTTCATAACGCCGTCCGTGGCGGTGGTGTAGCTGTCCTCGTTGGCCGCTTTGCCGCTGTTGTCGGTGTTGTAGCTGCGGTTAGGGTTCTTGTACACATTGGAAATCGTGACAGTGGTTTCCACGCTGCCGCTGGTCACCAGCTTAGTGCCTCCCTTGTCGGCTGTCAGGATGTCGGCATTGTAGTCGCCATTGTCCAGCCAAAGCACGGAACTGTCATTGTCCTGCGTAATCTCGATATAGTAGGCGCGCTTGCCCAAGGGCGTTCCTGCCGTGCCGGGGTGGTCGATGTCCGTCCAGTCACCAAAATACCCGTCAGGGGCTTTGGTTTCCACAAGGATAAACTTGCCCTGATTGCGCTGCGTATAATACAGCGTGTGGCGCATCGCGTCATTGACGGCATACGCGGCGCTGTTGATGACCGCATAGCTGCCGTCGCCCTGGCGCTGTACGCTGTAGGTGTTGTACCCGCTGGTGGGCTGGTATTTGCCGGTCACCACATCCCACTGATAGATCTCATACTGGGCATCGGCTGCGATCTGGCTGCCGGTTTCGCTGTCGGTTTTCTTGAGGTTGACCTGCAAACTCCATTCGTCATTTTTCATGACATAGTCATTGTTAGTGTTTGCGGGTACCGAAATTGTTTGGCTGCTGCCGTTCGTGCCCCAGTACTTGCCGAATCCATACGGTACTGTGATTTCCTCATAGCGGAACTGGATGCTTCCCAGCTGCGCTTTAGCCGCTGCTATAGCATTGTTGACAGCGTTCTGGGCCTCAACCTGCAATTCCGCAATGGCGGCGTCGCGAGCGCTGCTGGCGGCCGCATCAGCAGCCTCCTGCGTGGTGAAAGGACCAACCTGTCCATTGCGAGTGCCCGATGTTTTGGTAACGGCATAGTGCAGACTCCAGCTTGCGCCTGCATCGCCACCGTTCTTCTGGTAGTTGTCATCCGCGGTATGACCGCCGGTGGTTACGGTCTGCTTGCTTGCCGGGCTGATAGACCAACTACCGCCGTCAATGCTGCCGGATTTGGTAATGGGTTCGATTTCAATGGTCGCGCCGTCCACCTTTTCCTGCGTTTTCAGCTGGATCTTATCCGCGCGGATTCCATAGGAAAAATCAAAACTTCCGCTGGCGGTCTGAGCCGGTGCCTCCCAGCTGGCGTAGTATTCCTGCACAACAGGTTCCGGCTCAGGTTCCTCCTCCCCAATCTCAGGACCGATCAAGGCAACGGTCTGCCACCCTGCGCGACCGGGATTGTAGATGTAGGTGTAGTAGCCGCGGGCGGAGGCATAAGTTTCCACGCCGTTCAGCAGCTCATCGGCAGAGGCGAGATAAATTTCAGCCGCAGTGCTTTCGGGGAAATTTTCGATAATATACATCTGCACATCGTCATAAATTGATGTGCAGAAATCCAAAAGAGAGATTTCTTCACCCTCGTCAGCGGAAAAAACAGCGGGCAGATCCTCTGCATCGCTCAAAGCGAGCTGGTTCAAGCCGCCCCAGATGCGAATCTGGTTGCCGTAGTGGTCGCCGGGGATGCACTGGTCTGCACCAACCGTGGAAGTGTTCACATAGGTGTATGTCGGGCATCCCGCAGGCTGACCGTTGGCACCGTGGGTGCAGCAGTAGGCGGGTTCGCCGTTGAACCAAATCAGCCAAGTGCCATTGACTTTGGCGACCTTGGTGATTTTGCCGCTTGTTACGTCGGGGATAGGGCGTTCGCCGTAGGCAGCAATACCGGCATCAGCAAACGGAGATGCCACCGTGTGTTCACGGTCAATGGTGACATACAGCGTTTTAGTCTGCGTGCTGCCGTCGGGCGCGGTATAAACCAACTGTGCGGTAAAATCCGCATCCGCCTGTACATATACACCCAGCACGGCAGCGGAAGTTTCGCTGTACTCATTGTGCAGCAGGCTTTCTGTGTTTTCAACGGGTGCGCCGTAGTAGTCCAGCAGGGTCACACCGTCCGGCAAAACCAGATCAAGGGAACTGCCATCGGCAGGGTACTCCACCTGTGCCAGAATCGGCACAATGGCGTAGTCGGTATCTTCCAGCAAAGGTGTAGTCAGTGTCAGGTTGTCACTGTCCAGCGCCTCGGCGCTTAGATAACTATCCTGCTCTAAATCGGCATCCCACGCGCCAAGCCCGATTTTGGTTTCGCCGGTCGCCACCGGCAAACCGTAGCTGCCGATGTAGGAGCCTGTGGGGGCGTCCGGCATATCCGCGTAGAGGATTTCACCGTCAAAGGTGTAAGGTTCGCTTTCTTCAGCAGGCTCATCCGTGGTTGGTGCTGCGCTTTCCTCGGTAGCTGCTCCGGGATCGGGGCTGCTGGCATCGGTCTGCCCGTTGTCGGTTTCGGTTTCATTGGTCTGTTGTTCCTCAGCAGCGACCGTGCTTTCCTGCGGCGGGGGCGTTTCGGCAAACGCACCGACAGGTAAGTAAGTGCAGCACATCATGGCTGCCAAAGCCAGCGCCAAAAGGCGGTGGCTCCATTTCGTTTTTCGATTCATGGGTAAACACCTCTTTTATCTTTCGGGGGCTGTTTTCTCGCGCTCCAGCTGACGCAGACGCGAAGTAAAAATATCAATCAACCCGGCATGAGATTGCAAATTGGCGTAATACGCCGCCTTGTCGTACCCATCCGCATTGATGTCTTTGATCTTTCGCACAGAATTCGCCCATCTTCGATTCTGCGGGGAAATTCGCGCATCCCCATCCCGCACTTGGATGGCTGCTGCAACGATATAGCGGGTGCGTTCTGCGCCGTATCCTGCCAATACCTGCTGCACGGCACCATCATCCAGACACAAGCCGTTATAGTTGTAAGAAATGGCATCATCGATTTCATCGCGGCATTCCTCGTTCAACTTCATGGAGGCGCGGTATTGCGGCAGTTCCTCGTGTTCGCGGGCGTATCGACCGGTCTGATAGTAAACAGGCGGCCAGTTCTTTTTCGTGCTTTCCATCAGGTCGATGTCGGCGCGGTCTGCTATGCACAAGGCCATAACATCCAGTGTATTGGTATCGCAATCGCGGTAGTCTTTGTAAATGTCCGCCAGCGGTGCCTGAGATTCCAACAAAGCGCGCAGCTGTGCAGGGCGCAGCGAAGCATTTTCGAGCGCAATCAGAATATCCTCGCGGGAACTGTACTCATACGCGTGGTTCAAAATTTCTTCGGGCGGCTGTGCAAGCAGCCACGCGCGGTATTCGTTTTGCTCCTGCTGCATTTTGTTGTACAGCTTAGCGACAAGGGGATCGTTTTTCACATTGCATCACCGTCCGTATTGTGCAGAATTCTTTCCCAGAAATTCCGCTTTTCAGGCTCGGAAAGGCTGCGGTAAGCAGTTTCGATCACCGCATTCACGACCTGCTCGGCGGCATCCTGCGCGATATGCAACTGTTTTGCCGCATTTTTCCCCACCGCAAGGCGGTGCAGCAGATGCTCCAAAACTGTGATTTTTTGTTTTTGCAGCGAGCTTTTTGTGCTTTCGTCTATGTCGAGCGCAGCAACAGGGGTGTCGTATACGCTTTCCGGCACACGAAATACCAACTCGCTGCGTTCTCGATTGGGGGCAATGTCGTTCAGCACGACCATGCAGCCGTCTTGCTCGGCTTTTCTAAGTAAAGTTTCAATGTCCATAGAATTCCTCCAATAAAAAAGCGCCCACAAATGTGAGCGCTCAGGTGCTGTGTTCAAGCCTAACAGAAATGAACATCCTTGGTCAATATGCGTTATTCTTGTAGTGAATCCCGTTGCCGTGCATCAGTTAAAGGTCACGACCCAGTAGGTGTATTGCCCCTCTGCCGTTTGGCAAAACCAGCAGCCCACACCCATGCTGGTGAAGCTGGGTTCCATAATGTTGGCGTAGTGGGCAGGGCTGCCTTGCCAGCCGGTGCAAACGGCACTGGCAGAACCCAGTGGACCGGCGGCGCAGATCTCGCTGCGGGTAGTCATACCGCTGTGGTCAAAGGGACCGCCTGCCACAAAACTCTCGCATCGGGCATCGGCTGCGGCGCTCAAACCACTGTCCATTGTTAAGGGTGCCAGTCCACCGACAGCGCGCATAGCGTTGATGTTTTCCTGCACCGCCCAATAAGCGGAATCCGAACTGTCAATGCTCCACCACTGTTCGGTGCCTGCCGCCAAATCAAAGGGCACAGCACCATAGCTCATACTGACCTGCGCCGGGGCAGGTTCTGCCGTCGGCGCTGCTGTGGGTTCCGGCGTAGGGGCAGGAGTCGGCGCTGGGGTAGCGGCAGGTGTTGCCGAAGGTGTCGGCGCGGGGGTAGCGGTCGGTTCCGGCGTAGCGATGGGTGTTGCGGTCGGCGCACTGGTTTGCTGTGAAACTGCCGCTTCTTTGGCGTCTGCGCTTTCCGATGTCGCTGCCGACAACTCCGTCAATTCAGCGGATTCCGGTACCGCTGCCTGTGCGCAGGCTGTCAATAAGGACAGCATCGCAAGCATTACGATCCATTTTTTCATCTTGATAACTCCTTGCGGGGGCCATCTCTGACCCGGTTGCTTCTTCTTTCCTTCATCTTAAAACCTTCTACCTTTCTTGTCTACGCTGTCGATTGTCCGAACGACACTGTTGCTCTTCGTCCGGCACGGTATCCAGCACAATATCCTTTTCGTTCAGGTTCAAAAGCGCCTCCAGCTCGGCAAGGCGCTTGCTCTTTTCAGCCAGCTCGTCCGCCTGGGCAAAGGGCTGCGCAAGCTGTTCCTTGGCGTTTTCCAGCTGTTTTTGCAGCTGCACCAATTTGGATTCAAGGTCGGTCACGCTCTGCGGAAGGTTATGCAGGCAGTTGTCCAGACGCATGGTGTTGCCGACCGCATCCGCGCCCAGCTGCACCGGATTGATACCGCTGCCCACAAGATACGCCAGATACATTTTGTCCATCGCAAAATAGGCGATCTGCAAATCAAAGCCCTTGTACCGCCCGATGGAAACCGGCTCGGTGCGGTTCATCGCCATACCCAGCAGCCCCAGCAGGGCTTTGCCTGCGTCCTCGCGCTTGGTGTAAACCGTGTCCATCAACGAGATGGCGAACACATCCTTGCCGTCCGCATCGCGCTTGGTGTTTTGCTGCAATCGGATGGTGTCGGCTTTGGCGTTTTCCAGCTGTTGGGCGGTCTTGCGCATTTCTGCGGGAAATCCCTGTGTAATGGCATCTTCCAGCCTGTAATGCTCGTTGTTGTAGGCGGTTTTCAGGGTCTTGAGCCGCGCTACCTGAATATCCAGATCCATTTTCTCCTTGATCATCGGATTGCCCGCTGCCAGTGCCTTTACTTCGGCATAAGATAGCGCTGCATCGTCCAAATCGTCAGCACTGCGGGCGGGGCTTTTGCTCGTCATAATTTGCGCGATGAACTTCTGTTTTGTTTCCAAAAGCTGCCACATATAGCTGTCAAACGAAGATTCTGTGACGTAACGATACTCATACACTTCGGCATTGGTGTTGCCTTGGCGAATCATACGACCGTTGCGCTGCTCAATGTCAGAGGGCTTCCACCCGCAGTCCAGATGATGCGTGGCCACCAACAGCCGCTGCACATTGGTGCCTGCACCCATCTTACCGGTGCTGCCCATCAGCACACGCACATCACCGCTGCGCACCTTGGCAAACAGCTCGGCTTTTTTCACCTCGGTGTTGGCGCTGTGGATGAACTGCACCTCGTTTTCCGGGATGCCCATGGAAATCAGCAGATTGCGCAAATCATCGTACACATTAAAGCCGTCAGGTTTCGGGGTGGATAAGTCGCAAAACACTAACTGTGTCAGGCGCTTCTCCTTGGTATCGTTCCAGATGCGATACACATTCTCGGCACAGGCGTGGACTTTATCGTTGGGGTTTTCGGGCAGATTGGGGTCGATCAACCGCTGATCCAGCGCCAACTTTCTGCCGTCGTTGGTCACCTTGAGCATATTGTCCTCGGTGGGGTCTACATTTCCCGCGCGGATTTCCTCGGCGCGGTCGGCAAGGTCTGCCACCATCTGTTTTTGCTGGTGGCTTGGCGGCAGTGCCACATTGATGGGCTTGCCGCCCACCAGTTTAGGTACCGGCAGGTTGAGCATATCCGCCGTCTGCACATCTGCCACCTGCTTGAACATACTCATCAATTCCGGCAGATTATAGAACTTGGAAAATCTCGTTTTTGTGCGGTAGCCGGTGCCTTCCGGCGCAAGCTCCACGGCTGTCACGGTTTCCCCAAAGGTGGATGCCCACGCATCAAAGGAGGAAAGCCCGTGCTGCTCCAAGGTTTCCCGCTGCAAATACCGCTGCATGGTGAACAGCTCTGCCATAGAGTTGCTGATGGGCGTACCCGTGGCAAACACCACGCCGCGACTGCCGGTGATTTCGTCAAGGTAGCGGCATTTCATATATAGGTCGCTGGCGCGCTGGCTCTCGGTTTGAGATATACCCGCCACATTTCGCATTTTGGAAAGGACTGCAAGGTTCTTGAATGCGTGGGCTTCGTCCACCATCAAGCTGTCTACGCCAAGCTGTTCAAAGGTCACCACATCATCCTTGCGGGATTGGTCGTTGAGCTTATCCAGCTTTTTCTCCAGCTGCTTGCGCATACGTTCCATCTGCTTGACGGTGAAGTTCTCGGCGCGTTCTTCTTTCAGCTGTGCCACTTGGTTAATTACATCATGAATTTGGCTTTGCAGGTATTCGACCTGCCGTTCCTGTGACAGTGGGATGCGCTCAAACTGGCTGTGCCCGATCACGATGATATCGAAGTTGCCGGTAGCGATGCGGGCACAGAACTTTTTTCGGTTTGCCTTTTCAAAATCCGTTTTGCGGGCAACCAGAATTTCAGCGTTGGGGTACAGCAGCAAAGCCTCGGCTGCCATCTGCTCGGTCAGGTGGTTGGGTACACAGATCAGGGTCTTGGAGCAAAGCCCAAGACGTTTCTTTTCCATCGCTGCAGCGACCATTTCGTAGGTTTTCCCGGCGCCTACGACGTGCGCCAGCAGCGTGTTGCCGCCGTACAGAATGTGCGCAATGGCGTTTTTCTGGTGTGGGCGCAGCGTGATTTCGGGCGACATACCGTGGAACAGAATATGGCTGCCATCGTATTCGCGGGGGCGCAGAGAGTTGAACCGTTCGTTGTATTCCTTTACCAGCATCTGGCGGCGGGTCGCATCTTTCCAGATCCAGTCCTTGAAAGCGTCCTCGATCTGCTGCTGTTTCATCTGGGCTTCCTGGGTGGCAGCGGCGTTCAGCACCCGAATCTTGTTGCCCTGCATATCCTCTTTGGTGTCGAAGATGCGCACATCCCGCAGGTTCAGGCTTTCCTCCAAGATATGGTAGAAGTTGGCGCGCTGCGTGCCGTAGGTCACGGTGGCTTTAATGTTGCCGCCTGTATAGCTTTTGTTGGTCACATTCCAGACGCCGGTCAGAGGTATGTACAGCACCTTCACGCGGTCCCGCACATAGTAGGGCGCGTCCACCAGTTCATCGGCAAACTGCTTGATGAGTTCAGGTGCCAGCCAAGTGGCACCCAGACGCACGGCAATCTCGCTGGCCTCCAAGTCTTTCGGCTGCACGGTTTCCAGTGCCTGTACATTCACGGCAAAAGCGGGGTTGTTCTGTGCAGCCAGCTTTGCTACTTGCAATTTGTGGCGGACATCGCCGGAAAGATATTCATCAGCAGTATAGTAGCGCGGTTCACCATCAGAATTCTTTTCCAAGGGGTCGGCAAAGATAACGCCTTGCAGGTCGTTCACCAATGTATCTTTGTCCTTGCCGGTCAGCTGCTGCATATACCCAAAGTCGATGCCTGCGCGCTCACCGACACTCAGCGCCAGCGCCTCGCTGGCGGTTTCCACGCGCTCGGCAGGGCGGGCGGCGCGGATGGTGCGCTTTGAAAACATATCCGACTTGCCGATGGAATTGCCCTCGCTGTCGAGGTTTTCCAAGGAACACAGCAGAAAATATCCGCTGTCATCCCGCATATCCAGCGATGCGCCACGGCTGTTTATGAGTCCAAACTTACTGTGGTAGTTGTCATACTGACGGTTGAGTTTGGCTTGCAGCTCCGTGATGACTTCATCCGGCATATCTTCCAGCTGGGCTCGAATCAGTTCCCGTGTGGTATCCCGCAGTTCGATCAGCAGCCGCATACGCGCTGCGGAGGTAGCACCAAGGGAAACCTCGCGCATAATGGCGTTCTCGCGGTAATAGAATTTGCCGTTACGGATACAAAAGCTGAAATTGCGCACATCGGGTTCGGCAGGGATGCTGGCTTCGACAGAGCCGGATTCCTGCACCTCGATGTCCTGAAAGTGAAATTCAGCGTGCAGGTGGGACATGGCTTCTTTCAGCACATCGGGAAGGGGCTTATCGGCAAACGCTTCGCAGGTCAGGGCAGGACCATACGGACCGCTGACAGTTTTCAGCGTACCGCAGACCATTTTGGGGTGTTCGGCAAAATAGCTGTTGAGGGAAAGCCCGTCCTCTGTCTGGGTGGTGTGCAGCCAGCTCGCGTCCTGCTCCAGAATGCGGTCACGCTTTTGCAGGAAGATGATGTCTGCCATAGCCTTGGTTCCTGCTGACTTAAAGGTGGAATCCGGCAGGCGCACGGCACCGATAAAGTCGCATCGGGCGTTGATGTACCTGCGCACTTCCTCACTCTTTTTGTCCAGCGTACCGCTGGTGGTAACAAAGGCGATGATGCCGCCCGTGCGCAGCTTGTCGATGGATTTGGCAAAAAAGTAATCGTGGATTTTGAAGTGCAGCCGATTGTACTGCGGGTCAACCACGCTGTAATCCCCAAACGGCACATTGCCGATAACCACATCGAAAAAGCTGTCGGGCAGGTCGGCTTTTTCAAAGCCGGTGATTTGGATGTTGGCTTTCTGGTACAGCTGGCGGGCGATTCTGCCAGTCAGACTGTCCAACTCCACGCCAAACAGGCGGGTGGTCGGCTCATACAAATAGCTGTGGCTTTGCCCGAAAAACGCGCCCACACCCATACTCGGTTCCAGAATCGTACCGGCACCCACGCCCATTTTGCGCAGGGCGGTGTACATTGCATCAATGACTGCGGGCGGGGTGTAAAAGGCGGTCAGGGTGCTGCTGCGGGCAGCGGCGTATTCTTCCTCTGTCAGCAGGCTTTTTAACTCGGTGTATTCGCCGTGCCAGCTGTCCTTGTTGGGTTCAAAGGCATCGGACAAGCCGCCCCAGCCGGAGTATTGGGCAAGGATTTCCTGCTCCTCGCCGTTTGCATGGGGACCGCCGTCCGCCATACGCTTTTCGATGGATTTCAAAGTGCGAATTGCGGTGATGTTGGCGGCAAACTTTTCGCGCGGAGTGCGCGGGGGTGCAGGGTCATGCGGCGGGATATAGTTGTTCGGCGCATAGGCTTCTTTGAGGGCGATGCGTTCCGCCGCCTGCAAGACCTGCTCACCAAAACCAGACGAGGTTTCTTCTGCGGGTTCTTCTGACGGTCCTTCCGGTGTGTCTGTTTTCTCAATGACCTGCCCCTCAACCACCGTGTCGGGTGCCGCCAGCGCGTTGTTTTTGGGGTTCGCCGCCAGCAGCCTTGCAAATTCCGCACGGCTGACGGCGCGCCCGATCAGCGGGAAATCCTCATCACGCAGATGCACATCAAAGATGCCGATCTCCTCCACCGTAAAGGGGTGGTCGTTTTCCAGATAAACGGTATCTCCGGCAGCCAGCGGGCGTTTTTCCACGGGCTTTGGCTTGTGGCGTTCCTGATATGCTTCATACGCTGCTTCCGCATCGTCTATGAACTGCGAAAATTCAACGTCCTCAATGCCTTCCTTGGAAAGCGCCCTTGTGCTGTCGAAGCGCGCACTGTCCACAAAGGAGCCGTCAACCAGATACACAATCTCATTGCGCAAGAAGTTGGCGTACACCTGAATTTCGTGTTCGCCGTCCCCCGTGGTGGAATAGGCAAGGTCGATGTGCGTAAGGTTCGAAAAATCCGGTTTGCCCAGCCCTTCGCGTTCACAAAAGTCCGCGACGGTTTTCTCCGCATAGTCTATCTCGGCTTGACGGGCGTTGCGTTTGGCTTGCTGTTCCGATTCCCATTTTTCATATCCCTGCTTGTTGTTTTCATCCAGATATTGGTCGTTGTGGACCAGCAGGTGCAAACGGCGGGCAACCTCGTTCCACGGCAGCAAGCGGAAATAATCCGGGGCGTTATCGGATGCATAGCGCTTGATTCTCAGCCCCTTGGCATCATAATCCAGAAACCCTCTTTCGCCATCTCGGAAATCCCAAGTGCGCCCGCCGATACCGTATTCTTTTTTCAGCCAGTCGGCTTGCTCCTTTACTGTAGGCAATACTGTGGCAGAGAAAAATTCCTGTATGCGAAAACGCCCCTCACAAAAACCGCTGCCCATGACAAGAACATCGACAATGTCCTGCTCGTCGATATGGGTGCCGTCATCCTTGATGGGCGGCTGCCAGCTTGCGCGGGGCTGTAATTGGCGGATGGTTTCCTGCTGCTGTTCAGGTGCGGGCAGACCGATGGCAGCGGCAACTTCCTCGGCAAGGTCGCCGCGCCCCACGCTTTCCGGCAGTTCAATCTCATCGGAAACAGAAACAGCGGAGGGCGATGGTTCGCTCTCCGCTGTTTGGGGGTTGCTATTTACAGGCTCGTTACGATGGGCATCGCCAGTTCCGCCGCCTGCGCTTGCAGACTGTTCATGTGCGCCGTCCAGCCCAACGGGTCGTTGTTCTTGTCCGGTGCCGGGTTGCTGACCAGCAGCTTCGTGATGGTCTGCTCCACCTGCTCCCAATAGCGCTGCTCGGTCTGTTTCAGGTCGTTGTACAGCGTCCCGTCCAGCAGCATCTTGTCGTATAGCAGGGAGTGGTTCTCTTGCAGGAACTTCTCCCGCTGCAGACCGATTCTCCCGACCGGCGGTCTGTGTGTTTCCTTCATTGCCATCTTGGGCACCAGATATCCGTTCAGATTCGTCATATCCATGATCCTGCACCTCCTGTTGGTTCGTCTTGCTTACATTCTCATCATACTGTTTCGGCTGGGTCTTTGCAACACTGTCGATGCTCTTGACGACAGCGCCGATTTCGGCAAACATCTGCCGCCCCGCGCGGTTGACGGCATTGCCCAGCGCCAAAACCGTGGATTCGGTATCAAAGCGGTCAATGTCCGCAAAGGCGTCCTGCGGTACGGCGCTGTCGCCCAGACCGCAGCGCACTGCCGCCATATAGACGGCGCTCTGCGTGATGAGGTTGGCAAAAATCGCTGTTTGCTCCTGCGGCTTTGCCCATTCCAGCGTGCTGCCGATCACGGCATTCTGTAAATCGGCGTCCAGCTGTTTGCCGTGCTGTGCCACAAACAGGGCTGCCTGCAGACCAAAGATTTCCGGCAGGCTCTCGGCACTGTGCTTTTCCTGCAAGGCTTGCAGGGTCAGATAGCGGTTGACATCGGTGATTTGCCAGCCCAATGGTTTGGCACCTTTACCGGCAGGGTGGGTATCCTTGATGTCAAACAGATACCGCACATTGCCCGCCATATTACCGGTGCCAAGGGACGCTACGCCGTGCGCACCGCGGTTGACCCAGCGCCCGGCTGCGCGGTTCCAAGTGTCGATGTCCGCCAGCATGGTGGCGCCGGGACGTTGGCTGTAAATCAGCGCCTGATTCGGGAAAGCGTAATGCGTTGTATACGCGGCTGAGCGCAAAAACGCCCGCCAGCTGTCGGCATTATCTGCCACATCGGCAATCGCCTGATGTGCCTGCCGTAAAATGTTTTGGTAATTCGCCAATCGGTTTCATCTCCTTTGCGGTAATAAAAAAGCCCTGCACATGGCTGTGCAGAGCTTTCCATTCGTGTGATTTGATTTTATGCGGGGCGGTTGTTGCTGCGTTCACTTCGTTTGATGCCCATAAACGGGGGAACAGAGGAACGGTTCAGCCCTTTTTCGTGCGCTTGTTTCATGGAAAATTCGTGTGCTGCAACCGCATCAATGAACGCGCGCTGCTTTTCGGTGGCGTGGTAGTAATCAACCTTATACCGTTTGCATACGGCAAAAAAGACATCCAGATACTGAATGTTTTCCTTGGTCATTCGCGCGACCTCGAGCTCGGTTTTATCCTTTTGCATAAGCGTTCCTCCTCATGAAAGATAGGTGCTGAAAATCTCCTGTGCGCTTTCGTCAGCAATCATTAACAACTTAGGACCACCGGACATAGGCTGTGCAATGGGAATTGCACCAAAGTCCTCTATATAATGTTCCAGCAATTCATCGGTTTTGGCGGCAAAGGTTACAATACCGCCAAGGCTGGCATCAATGGACAGTTGAATACCAAAAGCAATCATCATGCGACCGATGCCAAGATACTTTTTGGGTTGGGAGATCGTAGGGTTGCTCTCAGGATGAGCTTCAATATCAACGATATAAATAGAAATACCGTTTTCATCTTCTTTGTATGCACCCAAGGCGACAATTTCACCTTCGTCGGTTTTCGCTGCGTATTTCTCTAGGTTGGGATCACCGATGAAATCGCTCGTCCAGTCGCTTTGCCAGCAGGATTTCGTAGTGGCAAGATCGGCGGTGGTGGCTCGATCGATTTCAATGGGGATTGTTTTCCCAGATGCTTCCTCGGTAACAAAATATTGAAGTATCATCGTATCACTCCTATAGGTATTATATCGAATTACCATAAAAAAATCAACAAACGAAATGTGAATGATTTCATGATAGAAAAACCAATAAAGAAAATCCAATTCATTTATGGGTGTATTTTCCTTTGCCGAGCTGATTTTGTTATCGTTCTTCGCGTGCAACGCTGCGTTTCTTGGTTTGTTCCAGCCCCGGCAGCAAGTCATCCACCTGTTTATATCCAATCGGTTCCACATAATAGGCGTGTGCCTGACCGTCCTCATGCATTACAATAATATCGCTGACAGACAAAGAGCGCATCTTTCTGCCATTGGGGCGGTTTTCCTGATTGTGCAGGCAGTAAAGGCTGTCCAGCGTCTGCCAGCATTCCATCTGCCCGCGGTACACCAGCTTATAGAATGCGGCATTTATATGATCTTTGGTGTAGTCATATCGTAAAAACGCAATCTCACGGTTGTTTGTCTGGTAGATTTCATACGGCAGCAGCTCGTACTTCTTTCTTCGCAATCCCCATGGAAAAATGGTGCCCTTTTCAAAGAGAAGAGGCTGGCTCAGATTCTCCGGAAACAAAACCGGAATGATGGGTTCGCCACAATACAAAGAAGCGTAAATTCTGGTTTTGAATTTCTCTGCATCGACATACGGAATGCGTTCCCGAACGCATCCGTTGCAGTCAAGATATTCGATATAGCCAATGACCGTATCGTGTTTGTTCATCTCGGTGATTCTCCTTTATAATTAACGGCTCAACCTTTCCCAAAAAGAGATTTTACTTCCAAAGCGCTCATCCGGCGGGCGGACCTTGGCAACCGGCAAATCACCGGACAGCATATCCTCCACCTGTGGGAAGAACAGAAGCCGATTATAGCGCTCCGCCTGTTCTTTTGAAAGCCCCAACATTTTGGACTCACTGAGTCCACAAACCAGAAACCGCCCGCGTATCGTGCAACCATCTTCCAGTTGTCTGTTGTATTTCAGCCGGCTTTGGTTTTTACTGCACACAACGCCGATTTTCGATGTGCCGAACGGTTTCAGCAGCAAACTGTCGCCCTCGATCACCTCGGAAATCGCCGCCTGCGGGCTGTCAAAGGCAGCCTGATAGGGGCAGTAGCCCGGTTCTACAATCAAAACTCTTGTCATACCGCCACCTCATCGTTCGTAATCCTGCCGCTTGCGGTAGTAGTTTTCCAGAAGTTTCAGGATGGTACTTTCCATCTGTTCGGAGGTACAGCCCTTCGGGAAATAGCGTTCGACCTTGGATACGGCAATCGTGAGCTGCGGCTCGCGCGGTTTTACGCTGGGGGAACGGGCAGACATGATCCCGTGGATTTTGTCTTTCGTCAGAACACTTTCCTTGCTGGCAGCTTTCAGCTTTTGCGTCTGGGATAAGGATGGCGTGCAGCCTTCTTCTTCCATGTAAGAGAGAAATTCTTCCTGCTCTTCCGGCGTCAGGTAGCTCAACTCCACCGCAGGGGTGGTCTTGAGTCTGCCGTCGTCCACAAGCTGCATCAGGTCGGGGGTGAGTTTGTTCAGACGGATGAAGCGCTGGACTTGCTTTACACTTTCTCCAGCTTCATCGGCGACTATTTGATTTGAACGACGCTCAAAATAATTCGGGCCAACTTGGCCCGAATTTATTTTTGACGGTCTACCGGCCTTTCTTTTTACAGCCTCCAACTTCATCTGGTACGCCTTTGCCTTTTCACTTGGCAGAATATGCTCACGCTGGCAGTTGGAATCCACCATCAAAATAATGGCGGTATCATCGTCCATGTCCCGCACAATGCAGGGCATGGTGTCCACTCCGGCGCGTTGGCTGGCGTGGCAGCGGCGGTGTCCGGCTACAATTTCATAACCGCCGTCCCGTCGTGGGCGAACGATGGCGGGGGTCATTACGCCATATTCCTTGACGCTGTCCACCATCTTGTCCATTTCCTCATCATCGCGCACCTGAAACGGATGCCCCTCAAAGGGGTGCAGCTCAGACAGCGGCAGGATCTGGATTTTCTCCAACTTGGCATCCTGCCGTTCTTCCTCAGTGGAAAACAAGTCATCTATCGAGGACAGTCGGATGTTTTTTGCGAGATCTCTCACCCTTTTCCACCTCCTTTGCCAATGCTCTGTAAGCAGTGCTCGCCGGGCATTGCTTACTATAACGAAGTACGCTCTCCGATTTAGTAAGGCTTTCACCGACTCTGGTGCAGCGCGGAACGATTGCCTGATAAATGCGCGTGTGCGGACCATAGCTTGTGTGAATGGCTTTAATCATATCCCGTGTCATATTGGTACGGTGGTCTGCCATGGTAATCAGGACACCGTCAATCTCCAGTTTAGGATTGATTTTCCTGCGAATTTTACGGATGGTGCCAATGATACTGGCAAGACCTTCGACATCAAGAATCAGCGGCTGTACGGGAATCAAAACTCTGTCTGCGGCTGCAAGAGAGGCGGTGACAAGGTTGCCGAGTTCCGGCATACAGTCAATCAGGCAATAGTCGTATTGCCCTTGAAATGGTTCCAGCGCCCATTGCATTACGCATTCACGCATAAAGGTATTTGTCAAACTTCGCTGCAAATCAGAAAGTTGAATGTTGGCGGGAATGACATCTACTTTTTCATCGGTATGGATAACAACATCGGGTGGGTCTACCTCGTTGCAGGCAGCCTCAATCAGCTCTTTCAGGGACGCACCTTCGTTCCCCTGCGAACAGCCAAGGTATCGGCTCAGGCTGGCCTGCGGGTCGGCGTCCACCAGCAGTACTTTATAGCCCATATCTGCCAGTGCCACGCCTAAATTTACGGCGGTCGTCGTTTTGCCCACGCCGCCTTTTTGGTTGGCAATTGCTATTGTTTTCATACGCGCTCACCTCGCTGTTTTTCAATCTTTGACTTGTACCAGATAAGGCTTTCGTTGTAGTCCTTGCCAACGGCAGGCAGCCGCTTTTCCACATTAAATCCGCGCTCGGCAAGGCGCTGGGCAACCGTTTCGGTAAAGCGCAGCCCCGGTTCATCACGGTCAAAGCAGAGCACCACATTTTTCACCTGCGGATGCTGCTGCAAAAAGTAGTCGATGGGCAGATAGTTCAGCCCGCCCAGTGCCAGATAATGCACACTGCGCCACTTTCCGATGTCTGTATACTGCCGCAAGGTCGCGCCGGACATAGCATCAATCGGGGCCTCGTACAGCTCCACGGTATCGCAGTCCGGGTTTTCCGCTTGCATCAGAAATCCGTACTTCTTTTGGCTGCCGGTGACATCACCGCGGTAGGTGCCTTGGCAGCCACGCTGAAAAGCAGAACGCGGAACGCCGCCTTCATCCTTGCCCACGAAAACGCAGTTGCGATAGCTGCCGCGTGTGGTCTGGTACAGAATACCGCTGCCCACGCAGTAGCGCAGGATCTTAGGGCTGATGCCACGGTGCATCAGGTAAGCGGTAACGGCTTCGGCGTTTCGATCCGGGGTAGGAAGTGTAAATGGACGAGGCTCGTGCGGCTTTACAGGCGCTGCCTTAGCCGGTTGAAAAGAAACAGTGACCGGTGCCATCTCGTTCAGCAGACGAACCGCTGATACAAAGTCCATGCCCTCCACCTTGGTCAGATAATCAATGGCGTTGTTGCCGCCTACATTACGCGAAAACCAGTGGAAGAATCCATTGGCAGGCGTGATGATCAGGCTATCGTGCGTCCGGGTGCAGTACTCGCGATCCGTTTTGCGCACAAGTTCGCCGGGGTGATAGGTTTCCAAATACTGCATCACGGTAATTCGGCGGGCAGCTTCAATATTCTTTTGGTATTTTCCCATGGGGGTGACCTCCGTTTCTGTATGAAAAAAGCACCTTGCCTACAAAATAGGTAAGGTGCCAAGGATACGATTATTTGTTTTTAGCTGGCTATTTGTCACTTCAGCTGGCTGAAAGGGGGTGTGGGGGAAAACACAGACGGCACCCCATTTCCCGAAAAAAGATATACTTCCCCCTTGGTGTACAGAAAAGGATTGACGCTGCGACAAAAACGCGGATTGCAAAGCCCCGCCGGATAGAGTATAATCGTTCTATAAGGTAAGGCAGGTGAGCAGAATGCGATTTTTCCTGATGCAGCGCAATCATCCAGTGGCTGTTATTGAAATAGCTGAAAAGACCGGCGACATTATTGATGTGGCAGAGGTTCTTTCGGCGCAGAGGATTCCCCTTGGCGCAAAGCATAGCGATGGCAGCTTTGATGTTCTGTCCCTGCGCAAATGGTGGGCAGGGCGCGGTATCCCGGCAAGCCGTTCCGGGCTGGAGCGCGCCTTGGAAACGCTGCATATCCCTTACGCTGAACTTCTGCTTGTCAAATGCAGCGGGCTGAGCCTTTCAGACCAGTATTGGGTCACGCCCTGCGATGCCCCACAGAATTGGCGAGATGTAAATTTCTACGAGAACGACTTTTCTGACGATGTGGGACGCGCTTTGTTTGGCGAGGGGGTTCTCTCGGCACAGCCGGATTTGTGTTCCCCCTGCAATACCTCAGACGGCTTTTTACAAAAGCGCTGGCGCATTGCGGACGGAAAACGAATCCTCTTAAAAGCAGGATCGGGCATTTACAAGCAGGAGCCTTACAACGAAATCGTTGCCTCAGCTCTGTATGATGCGCTTGGTATGCCGCACGTTCCCTACTGGCTCATAGAGCAGGGCGGGCAGGTCATGTCCGCCTGCGCGTGCTTTACCAATGACCACACCGAGCTTGTCACCGCCGCCCAATTTATGCGGTTGCTGCCGCAAGCGCGGGGCGTTTCCAACTGGGAACACTTCGACACCTGCTGCCGGACCGTCGGAATCCCTGATGCAAGGAAAGCGGTCTGCAATATGCTGGCTGCCGATTTCATCTTAGCCAACACAGATCGCCATTTGGGAAACTTCGGTTTCCTGCGTGATTCCGAAACGCTGGAATGGAAAGGAACAGCGCCCATCTATGACAGCGGTACAAGCCTTTGGCAGATGACGCTCACCCGCGCGATTTGCGCAGAGGCGATGGTTCCGGCCAAACCGTTTGAAACCTCACAGCAATCCCAGCTAAAGCTGATTGCGCCTTATGTGGATCTGCCGCTGGAGCGCCTTGATGGATTTTCCAATAAAGTAGAAGAAATCTTCCGAACAGCCGCCCAGTTTGATGATGGACGAGCCGCGAAAATTGCCGCCGCTGTTAGTGGCAGAATTCAAATGCTTCGATTTAATAGGGCATAATCCGAAACAGCTCCAAAGCATACGGTTTGTGAAATGACTACAAATTGTAGGCAGTTAAAAATTACAGAAGCTATATGTCGCTGCCTAATGCCGATGACAGTCATGCGCCAACTGGTGACAAATTGTCAGCAGTTGAAATAGGGCTATAAAAACAGCGTCCTCCGTTTGACATTCGGGGGACGCTGCTTTTCTCTATGGCACTCATTTGGCGGTGGGCTTTTTTGTCGATTTGCCCTGTCGGCTGAATTCTTTCGCAAGGTCAACCAGCTTTTTAGAAGGTCGATAGCTGTCCAGAATATGAGGACTAAGCAGAAAATTCAGCAGACATGATTTGGGAATCATATACCCACCACTGATTTCAAAGGATCGGATGTAACCGTTATGGCACCAATTCGTCAGGGTGTTGTGGTGATAGCCGGTAAACCGGCTTGCTTCGGCAACACTCAGCACATCGCTGTAGGGCTGCATTTTCAGGGTAAGAAAGTCCTGAAACTTCTTTCTGCTTTTGGCGGTATCCAGATTTGCCCATTCCCGTAAGGTCAGCGTTTTGGGCTTGCCGCCTTTGTTCCAGCTCGCTGAGTAATACCCGGTCGGTGCCGAGAATTTTTCCGGTTGGTATTACCTTAAATCTTCCCTTTCATCACTCTCTCCACCATGGCGCGCTGTGCGTGCTCGGCTTCTAGGTTGGCGGGATGCTTGGGGAAGGCGCGCATGACTTTCTGGTAAAGCTTCAAGCCCTGGTCGGTGGTGCACATGCTGGCAACATACACCATATAATCCGGTACCTGGCCAAACACGCAGCGCTCGGTGTTTGGCACATCCCAGCGCTTTGACTGCTTTTCAATAAAGGCGGCGCGCATCTCGTCAGGGGTGGTGTACTGGGCCATTTCCTGTTCCCACTGGGGCCAGATCGGGTCCACCGAAAGGTCAATAATGGCCGGGCCGCCGTGGTCACCCTTGACCAGAGCAAAGGACTGGTACATGGGGGCAGAATCCGACATAAACACCCAGCCCACATACTGCACAGCCGGAATACCGTACACGTTCAGGGTGCGTACTACCTGTTCGGCATTCTGGTAGGTGTTGTTCATGCGGCCGTCAATGCAGTTCACAATCTCCCGCACATGGGCATCGCTGATGGTATCGGTAGTTTCGGTGGTAAACAGCTGTGCTTCGCGGTTGAGCGGGTACATGTTGGACGGTACCTTAATATCCTTGCCGTCGGTGCGGCCTACCATGCGGAATGTGTGATTTTCAAATGTATAAGAAGCCATGTTTCTTCCCCATTTCCTTATCTTTCGTTTATCCAACAGTATACCAAAAACGGCCTGCTGATTCAATGCCGGGCAAACAGAATCCCCGCCGCCAGAGCACAGTAGCTTTGGCGGCGGGGATTCCTGTATCAAAACCCACCCCTCAAAAAAGAAGAAGGAAACGGCAGATGAGGTACCCGCAGGGCGGGCAAGGAAGAAATGTGCGCGAGGTGTTGCCAACCTAAAGCCCATATAAATTGGAATGGACATCGGGCTGATATTTTGTTCGACGATAGGACGATACGTCTGCGTGCGCCCCTACGGGAGGATACTCCCAAAATGACGTGCCGTGAAATGTTTTATAAAGGCAATACCGCATAATTCTAAGTGCCGATACGGCGAGCGAGGTGCGGCAG
>OLPV01001186.1_pt1 | contig 19799 bp, 17 predicted proteins | sample 1671961 | NCBI WGS metagenome assembly OLPV01 (sample SAMEA3136630, study PRJEB25190) | human gut metagenome | biome: human gut; feature: human-associated habitat; material: faeces | place: Austria | collected 2013
AGTGGTCGCCCCAGAACACCAGAATGACCGGCTCGTCCACCTGAGAGAAGTATTCCGTCAGCTTGCCCAGCATGGCGTCCGCATCCCGGATGCCGGTAGCAAAATCTTCCAGCGCACCCACGGTGCTGCTCTTGAGCCCCACCGGATGGGATACGACATGCACCCGCTCGTCGTCCGGGTAGTTGTCTCTATTATAATTGGTATGGTTCTGCATGGTGACCGCGTGCAGGAAGATGGGCTTATCCGAATCTGTGCTCATCTTCTCGTACTGCTGAATGATCTGGTCGGCCATGGAGTCATCGGTTACAAGGCCGCTGGTCCAGTAGTGCTTGCGCACCTTGGTAACGCCGTGCATATCCTCCAGACTGATAAAATCGCTGAAGCCGAGGTTGGGGTAGGCCTTATCGCGGCTCCAGTATTTTGCCCAGAAGCAGTGCACCGCAGCGGTCTGATAGCCTTTGAGTTTAAGGTAATTGGGCAGGGCGAACATGGGCTTTGTGACGTGCTGCTGGTAGGGCTTGCTGCCGCTGGGCAGGAAGGACACCGAGTAGCCGGTCAGAGCTTCAAACTCCACATCACAGGTGCCGCCGCCAAAACTGGGGCTGTATGCCCTGCCGTAGGCGCTGGTCTGCTGCAAAGCGTGGAGGTTCTGCGATACATCGGTATCAAAGGTGATGCCGTACTGCTCCAGCTCGGAAACATCCCAGTAGGACTCGTCCATCACATAAATAATGGTGGGCTGCTTTGCCTGCTCCTCCTTGGGGGTGGTGGCGGCATAACTGCCCGCATACATGGGGCCGGTAGAGAATTTTTCGCTCTCGGCTACATTATCCAGAATATCGTCCACTGCCTGCTCCGAGTAGCCCTCGGGCTTGTCGATCTCCAGATTGGTAAGGTTAGTCATAAAACCGGTAAGTACACCGTAGTAGCGGTAGTAACGGTCCTGCATCCACGCGTCCGGCGTGATGCCCAAAACCTGTGTGACAGCAGGCTGTAAGTAAACGCCAAACACCAGCAGGCACAGCGCTGCTGCCGAAGCACCGGTACCCGCAAGCCTTGGCAGCCAGCGCTGACGCAGCCGTCCATGGTAAATAAAGAAGCTTGCCACCGTCAGTACCAACACCAACACAATGGAGACCACCATGCTGGTCTGCAGCTTGAGCCCGGCAGCAGAGGCCACACCGGCGGCTTCGGACACCTGCATCAGGTCCCACGGCAGAAAGGGCTCACCCCGCAGCTGCATGGTATAGAAGTTTACGGCGCAGGGCGCACAGCCCAAAACGGCCATGCCCAGCGTAGCAAGCGGCGGGATGCGCAGCACCCAGTCCAGCAGCTCCCACACCAGAAACAGCAGCAACCATGCCAGCAGATACGCCCCGAAATGGGGGAAAATAAAGCTGATAAAGGCATCAGCGGTCAGTGACCCGCGCGCGATCCACTCGCCCAGCAGCAGCACGATAAAGGAAGCTGCCACCGGGAAGAGCATCCGCAGGGTCAACAGCGGTTTGGATGTTTTCATAGTCGATATCCCTTTCCACGTCCCGAACCCTATTTTCAAAGTGGCTGTGCTATTTGCACAAGCCTTTCGTGCCTATTATAGTCACTTTGCCGAAAATGTCCATTCATGATTTTACAAAAATTATGGTTTTATTTTTCAAAATATTCCCCTATTTTTCACAGACCCAGCTTTGCACGCAGCTGCTGCCAGAAGCCGTGAGGTGCTGCCGGTGCTGCCGGCACGGCGGTATGCACCAGAATGGCATCCGTGCCGATTGTTTCGATCTCCCGCCATGGGATGGTCAGGCTCTCGTCCCGGCCCAGCAGACCCAGCAGCCGCGGTCTGCCCAGCAAGATCAGGCATTGCAGCTGCGCCGTTGCGGGGTCAAACTCCAGATCGTCCGCGCGGCCAAGGCACACCCCCTGCTCCAGCTGAACGACCTCTTTCTCGCACAATTCCCGGATCGTCACGGTGCTTCCCCCTTTCTGCCACAGCATACGCCGGGGCGGCATTTTCTATGCCAAAGGGGTGGAAAGCACCCACCCGGTTGTGGTATACTATGGAAAATATCTGAGAAATATATCCAAAGCAAGCGAGGCAGCAATTATGTATAAAAGCATTATTTTTGATATCGGCGGTGTGCTGGTGGATTTTGACCCCAAGGCGTACCTCGTAGACCGGCTGTGCAACGCCGAAATGGAGGAGAAAGTTTACGACCTGACCTTTGGCAGCGAAGAATGGCAACTGCTGGACGCAGGCAAGCTTTCCCGCTATGACGGTAACCAGCGGATGCTGGAGCGTGCCCGCGCCGAGGACTGCGCCTTTGAGGTGCAGGGCGTTCTGGACGACTGGATGCATATTCTGCGCCCACGTCTGCGGATGCTGGAACTGGTGCGGCGGCTGAAGAACCACGGCTATTGCGTGTATTACCTGAGCAACATTCCGCAGGATGTGCTGGAATTGCTGACCGAGCGCGGCGTACTGACCCAGTTTGACGGTGGCGTAGCCTCCTGTGAGGTACAGGTGAACAAGCCTGACCCACAGATCTACAAGGCTCTTCTGAAGAAATATCAGCTGAAGGCCAGTGAGTGCGTATTTATCGATGACAGGCTGGAAAACGTGCAGGCTGCCTTTGCGCTGGGTTTTGCCGGCATCCAGATGAAAGACAGCGTAGGCACGCTGATCCGCAGCCTTGCCACCTGTAACGTGACGCTGCGCTGAGCATTGATGCCGTAAAACGCAGCAGCCCCTGCCGGAGAAGCTTTCTCCGGCAGGGGCTGCTTTGCGTTGGTGGGAACTTACTTTTCCTCGTAGCTCTGGCAGTAGTGCGGGATCTCCACCTGCTGGGTGGTGCAGCTGCACTGCTCCGTCACCTTGATCTGCGGCAGATCACATTTGCAGCCGTCCACATTGTGGCAGCACGCGCAGACATCACAGGTCACGCCGATGTTTTCCATGCTTATCACCTCTTTGTCCATAGGTTACCCCGTGGACAAAGGGTTTATACATGGGTTTTACCAAGCAGCCAGATCTGCGCCCAGCTTACGGCAGGCGGCCTGCACATCATCATCGGGGGTTTCGTTGCAGATGAGTCCCTCCTCACTGAACAGCTGTGCGCCGTCGTCCTGTGCGCGCTGTGCCCAGTCGCGCATCCACTGCCCATCGCCCCAGCCGTAGGAGCCGAACAGTGCGATCTTTTTGCCGTTCAGCGAGCCTTCCAGTGCAGCAAACATGGGCTCGAACTCGCTCTCTTCCAGCTGCTCTGCACCCATAGCCGGGCAGCCAAAGGCCACCACATCAAACTCCGCCAGCTTTGCGGGGGTCATCTCACCACAGGGCACGAGGGTGCCGTTGGCACCTGCGCCTTCGGCGATGCAGTTTGCCATGGTCTCGGTGTTGCCAGTGGCGCTCCAGAATACGATTGCTACTTTGCTCATAAAACTCTACCTCTTTCTCTGCATAGTTAGTTTAGAATAACTTCATGTTCTGTGAAAATGCGTCCATATTTCATGACGCATTTTTGTAGTTAGCTTTTTCTAACCGTCAACAGGATACCACAGCCCTGCCCCGCTTGTCAAGGCATTGGCGCAATGTTTGCACGGTGCAACAATGCCGCCTTGCTCAAAAGTGCATGAAGCGTGTGTTTCAGCCACCTAATACGCGGAAAACCACCAACAGCACCCCGTAGATGACCGGCTGGTGCAACAGATACAGCAGCAGCGAGTGCCGTCCAAGCCAGCCCAGCGGCGGGCAGACCGAGCGGTGCAAGGGCTCCATGCGCTGCCGCCCTACAACGCCGTAGAGAAAGTACCCTGCCCAGAACAGAAACAGCCACGGCAGAAGGGCAAAATAATCCGTAGAATAGAACCACCACGGATAAAAGCCAAAGTACGCTGTAACGTAGTTTGCATACAGTGTCTGCGGCAGCCAGAGGCGCAGGCTTCCAAAACCCAGATAGCCTGCCGAAACATTGCGGGTCAGGGCAAACAGCACTGCCGAGACGGCAAGCCCAGCCGCCGGGGGAATCTGCCGCAGCGGCTTTTCCAAAAGGCCGGTCAGCAGCATAGCGCTGCCCAGCAGGGTCAGCACACCAAAAACGACCCTGTCCTCCGGCATAAAAAGCAGCGTGACCGCCGTGACAAGCGCCCCTGCCCCAAACACCTGTGCGCCCCGGCGCAGGGTTTGATGCCCCAGCTGCACACAAAAGCCGGACAGCAAAATAAACACCCAACAGATGCTCTGCTGCCACAGATGCCCGGGCAGGCCATAATACCAGTCGGCCTGAATGCCGAACAGATTGACCAGATCCCAGCAGCCGTGATAGAGCATCATACTAACTAAATCCAGCCCGCGCAGCTCGTCCAGAAGGGCGTAGCGGGCAGAAGCGTTATGTTGCTTCACAGCTTTTTCCTTCCTTTTTGTCACGCTGTTACACCGTTTTTCGGCGCAGCAGGCTCATGGGCGGCAGCTCCGGGGTGGGTATGGTGTATTTTTCCATGGCGTGAGGGGTGCTTTCCACCCGCTCCCCTGCTTCGTTTTCAATCCATTCCGGGGTAAGTGCAATGCTGCGGCCGTCCGGGCACAGCGCCTCCAGCGTATCTCCAAGGCTCCATTTGCCGCGCTGCTGGCAGTGGGCGATGCCGTTTTCCCAGTTGTCCACCGTGCCAACGAACTCCCACTCGCGGATGTAAGTGGCGCTGTCGGTGGCCTGTTTGGCCTGTTCGCGGCCAAAATAGAAGCCGGGAGAGTAGTGCCGGTGGCTGGTACGGGTAAGCTCTGCGTACACCTCCGGCGGCAGTTCAAAGTTATCGTTTGCCGGGTCGGCCAGATAGGCGTCCAGTGCCTTGCGGTAGGCAGCGGTAACGCTGGCCACATAGTAGAAGGTCTTGGCACGGCCTTCGATCTTCAGGCTGTCCACGCCCGCCTTGCAGATCAGGTCGATGAAGGGCGCGGTGCACAGATCGTTGGCGTTAAGAATGTAGCTGCCGTTCTCGTTTTCGCCGATCTCGTACAGCTGGCCGGGGCGGGTCTCCTCGCTCAGGTAGTACTTCCAGCGGCAGGGCTGGGCGCACTGGCCACGGTTGGCGTCACGTCCGGCCATGTAGTTAGACAGCAGACACCGGCCGGACACGCTCATGCACATAGCACCATGTACAAAAGCTTCAATTTCAAGCTCCGGCGGGGTCTTATCGCGCAGGATGGCGATGTCCTGCAAGGTCATCTCCCGGGCCAGCACCACCCGCTTTGCGCCCATTTTGTAGGCGGCGCGGGCGGCTGCCCAGTTGGTGATGCCGGTCTGAGTAGAAAGATGCACGTCAATGTCCGGGGCAAAGGTCTTGCAGGCATCCAGCACACCAAGGTCTGCCACGATAAAGGCATCCACACCGGCCTTGGCAGCCTCCTTGATGGCCTCCGGCAGACGGTCGGCCTCCTCGTTGGTGGGCAAGGTGTTCATGGTCAGGTAGACCTTGCGACCACGGGCGTGGGCGTAGATGACGCTTTCCGTCAGCTGCTCCGGGGTGAAATTAGCCGGGGCAGAGCGCATACCAAACTCCGGCAGGCCGCAATAAACGGCATCGGCACCGTAGTTGATGGCATAACGCAGACGTTCCGCATCGCCCGCCGGGGCAAGCAGTTCCGGGATCTGTAACATTTGTAGGTTCCTCTCTTATGTATCACAGTTTTTAACTGGAAATGAGCCGCTGCACCGTGTTTTTTAGTGCAGCGGCCTTTCCTCAGTTTTTCAGGCTTTTGTTCACAGCTGCGGCAGTTTTGCAGTTTGCGTTATGCTCTGCCAGCGTGTGGGCGTAGTAGTAATTGCCCTTGAGGTCGGTCACAAAGAAGTAAGCGTCCTTGGCTTCCTCATCGGGCTGCGGCTCTAGCGCCGCTTTGATGGCGGCAAGGCCGGGGTTCGAGATGGGGCCAGCGGGCAGACCGGTGCAGCTGTAAGTGTCGTATGCTGCAAGGATATTTTCCGGGATATCATCCCAGCCGCCGTAGTAGGGTGCGACCCAGTTCCAGAGATAGTTGTTGTCGGCGTCGCTCTGGACATGGCTGGAGGTGTTGCTTTGCAGCCGGGGGTAGGGCGAGCCCTCCGCCAGACGGTTGCGGAACACCTGCGCCACATTGGAGTCCTGACTGTTGCCCGCTTCCTCCTGCACAAAGGAGGCAAGGGTGACAAGCTCCGGCAGGGTCATTCCCTGCTTTTTGAGCGCTGCGTACATTTCCTTGGTAAATTGTGCATCGAACTGGGCGTAGAAGGTAGCTACATAGTTATGCACCGTATCATTCTTCAAAAACTCGTAGGTCTCCGGGAAGAGATAGCCCTCACACTTCATAAAGCGGTTCGGGGCATCCTTATCCTCCGGGACATACTGCCAGAAAGTATAAGCGCTGAAATCGCCCTCGTTAGCTTCCTTCAAAAACTCCTCGGCGGTGCACAAACCGGCGGATTCCATCTTTTGGGCAATGGCAATGGCCGTGGTGCCCTCCGGGATGGTCACCCGCACCGTTTCTGCCTTGGCGTACTGGGAAAGGGTGGCAATGATCGCATCGTAGGAAATCGCACTGGTCTGCAAGACAAAATCGCCATACTGCAGCTTTGCGGCAGCGCCCTTTTCCCCCACATACCAGCGAAACAGGTAGGCAGAGCGGATGACGCCCGCCTCCTTCAGCTTGTTGGCGATCGTGGCTACGCCGCTGCCCTGCGGGATGCTCACCGTTACCTCCGTGCCGGGTCTGCCATTGCCGCTGATCTCGTTGTGCGCAAACAGCAGCGCCCCGCCAACGGCCAGCGCCAGCAGTACCACCAGTACCAGCAGGATCTTCCCTACACCGCCTTTTTTGCGGGTGTTTTTTTTGTGTGCCATAAGCACCTTCCTTTTATCTTAGTTTTCCAGCATCAGGCGCATGTAGCTTTCGCTCACGTCAAAGGGCTCTGCGTCAAAGCGGATCATACCGTATTCCTGCCGGGTACCCTCGCCCAGAAACAGCGGCTGGGCAGCACCTACCGTGATGACTGCCTTTTCCACGATGACTTCCTTCTCGCGGGCGGCTTCCATCAGGATCTCGGCGGCGCGGTCGCTGTCGGCCATCATCTCCACAAAATACAGGGTATCCTCCTTGCGGAAGTAGATGCCGTAGCCATGTTCGTTGGACACGATGGTAGCGCCCCGGGCGTACAGCTCCTGCAACACCACCGCCATGCGTTCCGGGCTCAGCTGCACGGTATCCTTCCAGAACTGTTCCCGCAGCTCGCACAGCTTTTTGGCTGTCACCGTGTCAAATTCCGCCTGGCTCCACAGGTTGCGGCTCACCTCACGAGGCAGGCAACGCAGGGCAAAAGCCTTTGCAAAGCCTTTATCCTGCAGCAGAGCGGCCTGTGCTGCGTCTGCCGGAACTGCCACGGTAAAGCCTGCGCCCCGCAGCTTTTGCTGGGCGCACAGGGTATCCAGCAGACCCGCCAGCAGCAGACTGCCCTCGCCGCACAGGCACAGGTAATTACCCACCCGCCCCTGCAGGGTGACCGGCACAGCCAGCGCAGCCGCCACGATGGTGTCGTTTTCATCGGCCACATAAATGTTCTGCACACCGGCAAAACGTTCCAGTACCATTTTTGCAAAATCTTCGGTATCATGATGCTGGCTCTGCCACAAAGCCAGCACTGCCGCCTCGTCGGACGGCTGCATCAGACGATACATCGTTCAGGATGCCCCCTCTTATCGTATTTTATTGTTCAGCCCAGTGTTTTCCGGGCAAACTGCTGTACCTCTTGCTGGATCTCTTCAATGCTGCGCATGGCGTCCCCGCTGGTGCAGTGCACGGTGTCCCAGCCAAGATGCCGGGCGCAGAACTCGGCAGCGGTGCGGCTGCGCGCCAGATAAGCGGTATCCTTCTCGTGCACGTCCTTTTTGCTTTCGTCGCCGTGGTAGCGCTTGGTCATCAGCCGCTGGCTGACCGCCGGGTCTACCTGTAAATAGATGACCCTATCCGGTGCGGGCAGACCCAGCAGACGGAACTCGTAATCAAACAGCCAGTGCAGATATTCCTCCCACTGCTTCTGCGGAAGCTTCGAGCACTGGTGCACCGCGTTGGAGGTGGTGTATCGATCAGCAATGATCACACCGCCCTGCTCATAAAAACTGCCCCAGCTGGTTTTATAGCTGGCATAGCGGTCCACCGCGTAAAAGCTGGAAGCCGCATAGGCGTTTACATCGTCCGGGTGCTGGCCGAACTGCCCCGCCAGATACATCTTGACCAGTGCGCTGGAATCGCTGGCATAATCCGGGAAGGTGATCTTCTGCACCGGCACGCCCTGCGCGGCAAGGTGCTCTGCCAAGAGCTTTGCCTGTGTGGCTTTGCCGCTGCCGTCCAGCCCTTCCAGCACGATGAGTTTTCCCTTGCTCATACGACGGCACCTTCTTTAATGACAGCATATTTTGCGTGCACCTCAGTGGTCTTTCCGCAGCACATCTTGCCCTCCGGGCAGGCGCCGCACAGGCAGGCAGGGCCTGCCTTGGCAAAGATATGGGGTGCCACCGGGTATACCAGCGCGAACATCTTTTCGGCCAGTTCCCGGATCTCCCACTGGGCGCGGTTGCAGCAGCGCAGCTGGAAGAAGTTCATCAGGCTGCGGGCGTTCATGGTGACCACCATTTTGGTCTCGCAAGCGTTGGGCAGCACAAAGCGGGCGTCCTCGTTGGCCTGTTTAGAAGCCTTGGCGCGTGCCTGCTTTTCCGACATTCCCTCGGCCATCAGGCGGGCTGTGTGCCCCTCCTCCAGCTTATGGGCAAGGTCGAGATAACGCTGGGCGTCCTCCTCCATGCTGGCGAGGAAAGCCGCCTTTGCTTCCGGGATGGCTTCGATCTCCGGGGGCGTCACATAGTGGAAATCATCCAGACGCACATAGCGCTGGCTCTGCACGCTGAAGGACGCGATGCGGTGCCGGGTGATCTGGGCAAGCAGGGTGCGGCTGACTCCCTCGATGCCAAAGGTAAAGCTGGCGTGCTCGATGGGGCTAGCATGGCCAAGGTCACTGAGCATGGTCAGGAATTTTGCAGTTTTTTCCTCGTCCAGCCCATCCAGAAGGTCGGTGATGTGGGCGTCGGAATAGCAGAGCTTTGCGGCAGCCGCCACCACCTTTTCCGGTTCCGGGGTGTGGGCGATCAAACGAACAGTCATCATAGGGTCATTCTTCCTCCGTAATTTTGGTCAGGGGCGCAAAATTGGCCATCGTTTTCTTGATGCCCACTTTTTCAAAGTTGATCTCTACGATTTGATCTCCGGCAGCGGGCTTTACCTTCAGCACCGTGCCGCGGCCAAATACTTTGTGCTCCACGATGTCACCCGGTTCATAGTGCTTTGCGCCAGAAGCTGCCGGTTTTACGGCAGAATTTGCCGTAAAGGTCGTTTGCTTTACAGTATTTTTTGTCGTATTGCTGTCAGAATACGTAGAACCAAATCCGCTGTTTCTGGCAGTCGGCTGGGCAGAACTGTTGCCATAGTGACTGCCGAAACCGGAAGAAGTGGTGCTTCTTCCACCGTAAGAGGAGCCAAAACCACGGCTTTCACCGGCGTTATATTCCCGGTTCAGGTAGCCGCTGCGGTTATTCGAACCATAGCCTGCACCATAACCGCCGCCGTAGTTGTTGCGGCTGCAACCGGAAGGACCGGAGTAACCGGATGCCCCGCCGGGCACAGTATCGCTATAACTGCTGCCCCAGCCACCCATGCGGGAACGCTGTTCCAATACAGGGCTGCGGGTCTCCTCTATATATTCCGGCTCGATCTCCCGCAGAAAGCGGCTGGGCTCGTTGCGCTGGGTGCGGCCATACAGCATCCGGGTGACGCTGTTGGAGATGTACAGCTCCTTTTTGGCGCGGGTGATGCCAACGTAAGCCAGACGGCGCTCCTCTTCCAGATCTGCCTCGGAGTACTTGCTCATCTCGCTGGGGAAAACACCCTCCTCCATGCCGATGAGGAACACATAAGGAAACTCCAGACCCTTGGCAGAGTGGATGGTCATCAGTACCACCTGATCGCTGCTTTCGTTGTAGCTGTCGATATCGCTGATGAGGGCGATATCCTCCAGATAGCCCTCCAACGTGGCTTCCTCGCCGTGCTGGTCGCAATAGTTTTTAACGTTGTTCACCAGCTGACCAAGGTTCTGCAGCCGGTCGGCGGCATCCTCGTGCCCCTTGGCGGCGTCTGCCTCCAGCATGGCTTTATAGCCGGTCAGTTCAATGACGTCGGAAGCAAACTCGTCCAGCGTGCGGGTGGCAAGAGAATCCTGCAGGCGCTGGTAGATCTGCCAGAACTTGAGCAGCGGCATCACCGCGCGGGAAAGCTTCGCGTACTGGTCGGCATGGCTGATGATATCCAGCATACTGACCCCCTGCTGACCGGCAAGGTCTGCAATAACGTCCACGGTGGTGGCGCCGATCTTGCGGGCGGGCTCATTGACGATGCGGCGCAACCGCACATCGTCCCGAGGGTTGGCCACAATGGACATATAGGAGTGGATGTCCTTGACCTCCTTGCGGTCGTTGAAGCGCTGCCCACCCACGATCTTATGCGGGATACCCGCGCGGGTGAAGTAGCTTTCGATGGGAGCCGACTGGGCGTTCATGCGGTAGAGAATGGCGTGGTCTGCCAGATGCCCGCCCGCTTTTAGGTGCTGGCCGATGACATCCGCGATATGGCTGGCTTCGTCCTGCTCATTCTCGGCGGTATACACCTGCACCTTATCGCCCTCGCCGTTGTCCGTCCACAGGGTCTTGCCCTTGCGCTCGGTGTTGTGCTGGATGACGCAGTTGGCTGCGTTAAGGATATTGGAGGTGGAGCGGTAGTTCTGCTCCAGTCGGATGGTCTTGGTTCCGGGATAGAGCTTTTCAAAGTTGAGAATGTTCTCAATGGTAGCGCCACGGAAGCGGTAGATGCTCTGGTCGTCGTCGCCCACCACACAGATGTTGCGCTCCGGCCCGGTGAGCAGGCTGACCAGACGGAACTGCGCCACGCTGGTGTCCTGATACTCGTCCACCAGCAGGTAGCGGTACTTGTTCTGGTAGAATTCCCGCACGTCCGGGTGGTCGGCCAGCAGCTGCACGGTCTGGTAGATGAGGTCGTCAAAATCGAACGCACCGGCCTCTTTCAGCTTTTTCTCGTAAGCTGCGTAGATGCGGGCGGTCTGGGTGCTCTTCACGTCTCTGGCATGGTCTGCAAGGGCCTGCTCCGGGCTGACAAGCTGATCCTTCCAGCGGCTCATCTGGTTGATGGCAGCTTTGATGGGCAGAAATTTATCGTCGATGCTCAGCTCTTTATATACCGTTTTCATTACACGCTGAGCATCGTCTGTATCATAGATGGTAAAGCTGCGGGGGTAGCCGATCTCTTCGGCCCAGCGGCGCAGAATGCGCACACAGGCCGAGTGGAAAGTGGAGGCGAACACTTCGTCCCCTTCCTCGCCGCCCAGCATCCGGCGCAGGCGCTCTTTCAGCTCCCCTGCCGCCTTGTTGGTAAAGGTAATAGCCATCACGTTCCAGCTGCGCACCGCATTGCGGCGCAGCATTCCGTCCAGCCAGCTGGGGGCGTCTGTGCCAGTCATGATGGCGGTACGCAGGGCTTTGACGTCCTCCTCGGTCACCGGGCGGGGCGTTTCCTTAGAGCCGTGCGCCGAGCCGAACCGGATAAGGTTGGCGATGCGGTTGACCAGCACAGTGGTCTTGCCGCTGCCGGCACCGGCAAGGATGAGCAGCGGGCCGTCTGTGGTAAACACGGCCTGCCGCTGCATATCGTTCAGGCGGCCGAATTGCTTTTCAATATAAGTATCACGCAGGGTGCAGAATTCCTGCCCGAGAGATGCTGCCATGGTTTCACCTGTTTCCTTCGCTGTTATTCATACCGTATAGTATAACACATTTCGAAAAAGTTGTACATAAAAACTGCCGGGAGTTACAGCTGCTTTTCCAGCAGATAGCGGTCGTAGCCGCCGTACATCTCCCGGCGGCAGCGGACGACGAAGCCGCCAGCCTGTGCGTTGTGCAGGCTGTAACTGTTGTCCGGGCTGACGGTAGCCCCCAGATGGGTGATCTGCGGGGGCAGCAGCGGCAGAGCCGCCTGTAGCATAGCGCGCTGCAAACCGTTGCCACGCCAGTCCGGGTGCACCACCGCACTGTCTGCGTTGGCCCAGTGCCGCCACTGCGCTTGCGGCACGCCCAGAAAGGCGGCATAGTTTTCGTTGCTCTGCCCGCACAGGCGCAGGATGAGGTACGCGCCCAGCCGCCCCTGCTGCCACGCGCCGATGCACACCCCGGTGCGCAGATAATCCACGATATTTTCCAGTGTGTCCGGCACGAACTGCTCCGGGTGCGGCATGGCGGCGCGCACTTCGTTTTGCAGCGCGAACACCGCCGGTGCCTCGGCGGGGGTGCAGCGCCGCAGGGTGACAGCCTGCCGGGCGGGCTTGCCGCATACTTTTTGCAGAAAATAGTCCATCTGTACTATGCCCTCCAAAATAAAATCGTACTTTTCAGCAGATTCCAGTATAAATGACGCTTTTCTAAATGTCAAATTATGCTATAATAGGAGAGAAGGGGCTGTGGAGGAATCCTCCCGGCCCGTTTGTATGAAGTTCGGGGCGGCTTGCCGCCCGGAAACGGAGGAACCATCCATGAAAGATCCCGCACTGGCATCGTCCAGCCGCTTGGGCGGCGCTGTGATCAGCGACCGTGTTGTTGCAAGCCTGCTGGAGGAGCTGTCCAACGGGCGCTATGCCCAAGCCGACCGTCTGCCCGCCGAGGTAGACCTTGCCATCGAGCTGGGGGTAAGCCGCACCGTGATCCGTGACGCGCTGAGCGAGATGGAGCGCGCCGGTTATGTGGAACGAGTGCGCGGCATTGGCACGGTAGTGAACCGCGCTGTGCTGGGGCTGCGCAGCCGTCTGGACCAGAAGCTGGAGTACTACCCGCTGATCCGCAGCTTTGGCAGCTACCCCCATGCAGACGGCATTCAGGTGATGCTTCTTCGTGCAGGCGAGGAGATGGCGCACGCACTGGCGCTGGAAGTTGGTGAAGAGGTGATCTGCATCAAAAAGCGCATCCTTGCCGACACCACCCCGGTGATCTACTCCATCGACTACCTGCCCCGCAGCCTGTTCGGCAACCGGGACTACACCCGTATCGACCTGACCGGCGACATCTTTGAAATTTTGGAGCAGGAGTGCCACCAGCAGATCTCTTCCAACGTGGCGCACCTGAAGGCCAGCTGCGGCGATGATTCCATCCGTGCAGCCATGCGGCTTGCCCCGGGCGAGGCCATGCTGCTGCTGGACGAGGTATGTTTCAATCGTTTGTGCAGGCCGGTGATGCGCTCGCTGAGCTACTACACGAACTTTTTTGATTTTTCCATCTTACGCAAACTGCTTTAAACGGAGGTATACTGTCCATGCGTCATCTGATCGATCCTTTGGATCTCACCCAGCAGGAGATCACGCAGCTGCTTGATCTTGCCGACCGTATCTGCGCCGACCCTGCTGCCTATCAGGAGGTTGCCAACCACAAAAAACTGGCCACCTTGTTCTACGAGCCCTCCACCCGCACCCGCCTGTCTTTTGAGGCGGCTATGCTGAACTTGGGCGGCCATGTGCTGGGCTTCCCCAGCGAGAACGTGTCCAGCGCCACCAAGGGTGAGAGCGTAGCCGACACCATCCGGGTGGTGTCCTGCTATGCCGATATCGTTGCCATGCGCCACCCCAAGGAGGGTGCACCGCTGCGTGCCTCCCGCTACTCCCGCATTCCGGTGATCAACGCCGGTGACGGCGGCCACCAGCACCCCACCCAGACCCTGACCGACCTGATGACCATTCGCCGCCGCATGGGCAGGCTGGATGATCTGACCATTGGTCTGTGCGGCGATCTGAAGTTCGGCCGCACCGTCCACTCCCTGCTCAAGACCATGGCGCGCTGCAAGAACGTCCGCTTTGTGCTGATCAGCCCGGAGGAACTGCGGGTGCCGGATTATATCATCAACGATGTGCTGGAGGCCAACGGCATCCCCTACAAGGAGACCCGCAGTCTGGAAGAATCCATGCCGGAGCTGGATATCCTGTATATGACCCGCGTGCAGAAGGAGCGCTTCTTCAACGAGGAGGACTACATCCGCCTGAAGAACAGCTATGTGCTGACCCGCGAAAAGATGGCACAGGCCAAGCCCACCATGGCGGTGCTGCACCCCCTGCCCCGCGTGAACGAGATCGCACTGGACGTGGACGACGACCCGCGCGCCGCTTATTTTGAACAGGTGCAGAACGGCGTTTACGTCCGCATGGCACTGATCATGACCCTGCTGGGGCTTGCAGACCCCAAAGCACCGAAGGAGGAGAACTGATATGTTGAATATTGACGAGATTCAGAACGGTATTGTCATCGACCACATCAAGGCAGGCACTGCCATTGGTCTGATGGATCTGCTGGGCATTGCGGGCAACCGTACTGCCAGCGTGGCGCTGATCCAGAACGCACGCAGCAAAAAGACGGCCAGCGGCCGCAAGGACATCATCAAGGTAGAGGGCGATGCCTCCTGGCTGAACCTGGATGTGCTGGCTTATCTGGACCCGAACATCAGCGTGACCATTATTGAAAACGGCAAGGCTGTCCGCAAGGAGCAGCCCAAGCCCCCCAAGCGTCTGGTGAACATTGTGCGGTGCAAGAATCCCCGCTGCATCTCCAGCATTGAAGAGGAGTGCGACCAGATCTTTGAGCTGAGCTCCAACGGCAAGTACCGTTGCATCTACTGCGAGCAGGAATTGCAGGTAAAACCGGAATAATATTCCATTTTCACAACTCAAATATAAAAAGGACTGCTATACTGGGCAAAACCCATGTACGGCAGTCCTTTTTTGCACAAAAGAAAACTGACGGAACTCTTTGCAGCGCACGACACTCCGGCCTGCCTACGCCATTCCCATACAGCAAGCAGAGCCGGAATTGCGACGCATCGAGTAACTTTATCGACTGCAACCCCCAAAAGGCCCGCCGCAGAAAGTCCCGTCAGCAAGGTACTGCGCATTCCTGCACAGCCCAAAAAGCAAAGGTAGACAGCCCGCTTACACGCACCGCAGACTGTTTTTCCATCCAGCAACAAAGCTCTTAAAAAGAGGGGTGTAACCCTCCCACCGCAACGTGACCATGTCCGCACGGAAGGCTTCCTTTACTGACCACAGTATAGCAGAGTTACGCTTCTGTTGCACAAAAATTGTCATATTCTGACGGTGCAGATGTCATGAATTGTCGGTGGGCACCGCACAGGTAAAGCGGAACCAATTGTCCCGGCAGCTCAGGGTATACTCCGCACCATGGCGCAGCAGAACGTCCCGCACGTTGGAAAGCCCCATGCCGTGGCCGGGCTCCTTTCGGGTGGTGCGGGGCAGCTGCCCATCCGGCGGCAGCTCCACATCCCGTTGCACCCGGTTGCGCACCGAGAGAAGGTATTCCTCCCCCGTTTTGCGCACCCGCACATACACCTCCGGTGGGTATGCCTGCGCTGCGGCACAGATGGCGTTATCCAGCAGATTTGCCAGCACGGTGACCATATCCACCCCGCTTAAGGGGAAATTCCGCAAATCACAAAGGTCAAAATACACGCTTACGCCCTGCCGGGTGGCTTCCTCGTATTTGCGGGTCAGGATGGAATCCAGCAGCGGGTTGTGGGTATCCATAATGGTGGTGCTGGCCGCCACAGCCTTATCTACACCGGCAATATAGTTCTGTGCACCAGCCACATCTCCCTGTTCCAGCAAGGCACGCAGCGCACTGATGTGGTTGGTGAACTCATGGGTCAGACGGCGCTGGGCGGTATAGGAATCCAGCAGAGCCGAGGCCCGCTGCTGCTCCAGCTCGGCCTGAAAATACAGGCTGCGACGCTGCATGACCTGATCGTTGAACATCGCCACGATACACAGATGCACCATGACAGCCACCGTAAGCCCCACTGTCATCCCCATTGTGGCCATGGTGGCCCTTTTGTTGTTATCTGTGAGCATGAGCAGGATGTTCAGCACCACGACCACACCCGGAAAAAAGCTCATGGTCAGCGCCTGCAAGGGCTCCAGCGCATTGCGCCTGCGCCACTTGCCTACCAAAAAGGCCACAGCTGCGCCCACCACCATATTTGCCACCGCTATGATGATCAGACAGTCTGCGCGTTGGATGACCTGCTGCAGTTCACACTTCAGGATCCACGATATGACATACCGCATACTGTTTTCAACCAACAGGCACATGGTACCGTTGATCAGGCAGGCGGTAAACTTCTGACCCGGTGTGCCGCCAAATAGCATGACGGTGATGAACAGAAAAAGGATCGTGAGAGCCACTGCCCTCGGCGTAAAAAAGCCAAAGTTGTACACGACCGAGAGGGTCATCGTGAGCATGGTTATAACACAGGACCACACCAGCGGGTGCTTTACCCTGCCCTTGCCAAGATAAGCATATTCCACCATGATAAAGCCGAGCCACTGGGCAATGCAGATCCAGTGACCGTACATATACCAGTGCCAGAATTCTTCATTCATCGCCGAACTGCCCCTTCCATTCCAGCCATGCGCTGCGGATAGCCGGAAAATCCTGTCGGCTTGCGTTCAGTTCTACCCCGCTGCGCAGTTCTACCTTATAGTTGCGGATGGAGCGCACATATTGCAGATTGACCACATCGCTGCGCCCTACCTGCAAAAAACCATTTTCGTACAGCATGGCGGGCAGATCAGCGATTTTGCCGTAAAAGGTGCAGATGGGCTGGTGCGGGATATCGCCGTAGACGTTGATCTGCCGCAGATTACTTTCCAGATAATAGATCTGGTCGAGAGGTATCTCGCTGGTGGTACGGTTGTGGCGCACCTCCAGCGTCTTTTTAGGGTCGGTCATGCCGGCAAAGATATCCTCCAGACAGCTGGGCAGCTGGGCGGCAATATCGCGCTTGAGTAGGTAACGGTAGGCGTTGACCGTGTAGCCCTGCAGGGCAAATTCCAGATAAGCCGAGATGTACACCAGCACGATATCCGGGGCGACCTGCCGCAGCCTGCGCCCCAGTGCAATGCCGTCGGTCGTTTTCAGGTCTACGTCCAAAAACGCCAGCTGGTAGTGCCCCAGCTCTGGGGTGGCCAGCAGCTGCTCACCGCTAGTGCAGACAGTGCTCTGCACCTGAATTTCCCGGGCGCGGAACCATTCCGAGATGTACTCGTCCATCTGCGCAGCGAACGCCGCATCGTCGTCACAGATAAGAATGTGCATGGGGTGTTTCCTCCTTTTGAATACAAAAAAGCATATAGCAGTGTTCCCCGCCGGGAGAAGCACTGTATATGCTTTTATATTACACTTGTGCCGCCCGTTCGTCAATCAAAGGCGGAGCAGACGCATGGAAATCAATTTTCCGACTAAAGGCTTCCCCCGGTCGGGGGAAGCTGTCACCGAAGGTGACTGATGAGGGCGCGGGACAGTAGCAGTTTACCTGAAATACCCCCTCATCCGTCTGCTCACTGCGTTCGCAGCCACCTTCCCCCCAAGGGGTGAAGGCTTTTGCTCTGGGTCAAACCTCAAAAGTTGATTTCCATGGAGCAGACGCCGGGATCACTTATGCAAGAAATTTGTCGTAAAGGCCAAACGCAAAGATGAACACCACGATGAGCGGCAGCACATAGGTCAGGTAGCCGCGCATCCAGTCCTGCACCTTAAGGCCCTTGCCGGTATTGACCTCTTTTTTGTAGTTCTGCCAGCCCCAGCCGTAGCGGGTAACACAGAACAGCAGATACACCAAGCTGCCCAACGGCAGAAAGAGGTTGCTGACCAGAAAATCCTCTACATCCAGCACAGCACCGCCGAATACCGCAAAGCCATCCCATGCCCACAGGTTATAGCCCAGCACGCAGGGCATGGACAGCAGGATGATGAGCACGAGGTTCACCAGACTGGACTTTTTGCGGCTGCATCCGGTCAGTTCCATGCCGCAGCAGATGATATTTTCAAACACTGCCAGCACGGTGGACGTGGCTGCAAAGGCCATAAACAAAAAGAACAGGCTGCCCCACAGCCGCCCCATGGACATATTGGCAAAGATGTTGGGCAGGGTGATAAAGATCAGGCTGGGGCCGCTGGTCTGGTCCACATGGTAGGTAAAACAAGCCGGGAAGATGATCAGACCGGCGGTAATAGCTACGAAGGTATCCAGCACCACGATGCGGACAGACTCGCCCAGCAGAGAGTGCTCCTTGCCGATATAGCTGCCAAAAATGGACATGGCTCCGATGCCAAGGCTCAGGGTGAAGAAGGCCTGATTCATAGCGGAGACCAGTGTGTTGACCACGCCCACCTCCTGCATCCGGGCAAAATCCGGCACAAGAAAGAAGGAAAGGCCTTCCTTTGCCCCGGGCATGAACAGGCTGTTGACGGCAAGCACCACCATAATGAGGAGCAGGGCGATCATCATGCCCTTGGTCACACGCTCCAGACCGCTTTGCAGACCCTTGGCGCACACCAGAATGCTCACTACCACCACAAATACCATCCAGAAGGTCATGGTGGCGGGGCTGGCCAGCATTTCGGTAAACTTACCAGCTACCTGCTCGGCGTTGAGCCCCGCCAGCTTACCGGTGGCAGTCATGTAGAAATAGTGCAGCATCCAGCCCGCCACGGTGGTGTAGAACATCATCAGCAAATAGCAGCCGATGAGGGTAAAGTAGCCGTGGATGTGCCACTTCTGCCCCGGCTTTTCCAGTGCCTGATACGCCCGCACCGGGCTTTTGCGGGAGGCGCGTCCCACGGCAAACTCCATGGTCATGATGGGCAGACCCAGAATGACCAGAAAAATCAGGTAGAATAGCACAAAGGCACCACCGCCGCCCTGCCCGGCAATATACGGAAACTTCCATACGTTGCCGATGCCGATGGCGCAGCCCGCAGAAAGCAGAATAAAGCCCAGACGGGATTTCAGAGTTTCTCGTTCCATGATTTGGTAACTCCTTACTTCTGCTTCCGGGGTGCGTTTTTGCCCACAGGGCCGCGGGGACGGCGCTCGGCAGCCTTGGACTGCTGGGCAGCAGAGCGGGTCTGTGCACGACCCTTGACCGCTGCGGCGCGCAGACCGTTCACCTCGGCCTTAGTCAGTTCGCGGTAGGTGCCGGGCTTGAGCATGCCCAGCTTTACCACGCCCTCGGCGTTGCGCTTCAGGCGCACCACCTCAAGACCCACGCTCTCGCACATCCGACGGATCTCGCGGTTCTTGCCCTCTTTCAGGGTCATTTCCATCACGGTGCGGCCGGGCTCATCGGTGACCACGTTGATGGCGCAGGGCATGGTCTTGGTGCCGTCGTCCAGCACGACGCCGCTGCTCAGCTTGAGGATGGTGGCTTCATCGGCGCGGGGCTGCACGGTAACGCGGTACAGCTTGGAGATGCCGCCGGATGGATGGGTAACGGCCTGTGCAAAGGCACCGTCGTTGGTCATCAGCAGCAGACCCTCGCTGTCCTTATCCAGACGCCCCACCGGGTACAGGCGGGCGGGGATGTCGCTGACCAAGTCCATCACGGTCTTGCGGCCTAACTCGTCGCTAGCGGTGGTTACATAGCCACGGGGCTTGTACAGCGCCAGATAATACAGCTGCTGGTTCTTCTGGATGTAGATGCGCTCGTCATCCACATGGAGCACGTCACGGTTGGGGTCCATCTTGTCGCCCACCTTGACCGGGTGGCCGTTCACCTTGACGCGGCCCTCGGCAATGATCTGCTCGGCGGCGCGGCGGGAGCACAGACCCTGCT
>OLPV01001188.1_pt1 | contig 19785 bp, 19 predicted proteins | sample 1671961 | NCBI WGS metagenome assembly OLPV01 (sample SAMEA3136630, study PRJEB25190) | human gut metagenome | biome: human gut; feature: human-associated habitat; material: faeces | place: Austria | collected 2013
TGCCCACGCCAAAGCCGGTGAGGTAGCCCAGCAGGTTGTGCAGGATGACCACGGCAAGGATCAGCAGGCCGCTGGTCATGATCTTGGCGGAGTTTGCAGAAACAACGGCGCAGATGATGAGCACGATGGCGGTGGTGGAGACCAGCGGCAGCACGCGGACGGCATTCTGAGTGAAGGCATGGAAGAAGTGGTTGACCACAAAGCCCAGTGCGATGGGCACCAGCACTACTTTGACGATGGACAGGAACATATTTACAGGGTTCACATCCACGCGCTGACCGGCATACAGCAGGGTCAGCAGGGGAGTCAGGAAGGGTGCCAGCACGGTGGAAACGGCAGTCATACCGACGGACAGTGCAACGTCGCCCTTGGACAGATAGGTCATCACGTTAGAGGAGGTGCCGCCGGGGCAGGTACCCACAAGGATGACGCCGATAGCCAGCTCGGTGGGCAGGTGAAACAGCTGTGTCAGCGCCCATGCAAGGAAGGGCATCAGGGTGAACTGCGCAATGCAGCCAATGATCACGTCTTTCGGGCGGCTGAACACCACCTTGAAGTCCTCCGGCTTCAGGGTAAGACCCATGCCGAACATGACGATGCCCAGCAAGGTGTTGACCCATGCGGTCTTTACCACACTGAAGGTGCCGGGGAACAGCAGCGCCAGTGCCGCCACCACAATGACGATGGCGGCCATGTACTTGCCCACAAAGTCGCTTACTTTTTCCAATGTTTTCATGATAAACTCTCCTTTTTCCTGAACACTTATTTTTGCGGATGTAAAGGCAATGAAACATCCGGGAAATGGCTTTCCCGCAAACAAAAACGCCTTTGTCCCTTACGGTTCGTAAGAGACAAAGGCGTATAAAATCCTCTGCGGTACCACTCTTATTGCCGGTGCAAAGCCCGGCCCCTCAGTGCGCATCCAACAATGCGCGGCCCGTGATAACGGGGGCCTGCCGTTCCCGCTTACTGGGGCGCAGATGCCGCCCATTCAGCCGGAAAGCTCGGAGAGGATCTTCCCACGGACACCCTGCACTGCCTTGCACCATCCGGCAGCTCTCTGCAGCATTCTTTCCGGGTACTCTTTCTCGTCATAGCCGAATATTTCACTGCCACGGAGTATACTCCCACAGGGGACTGAAGTCAAGGGATATGACCCGTCTGTTTTTTCATCTGGTTCATATCATGAGTGAAAGCAGTTCAGGCAAGGCCTGTCCGGCCAGCTTTTGCCGGGCGTGGATCCTGCACAAAAAGGTGAAGTGACCGCTGGCCACTTCACCTTTTTTGTTTGCGGTAAACTGTGCTTTTATGGCGCACCGGTGCGCCCGATGGAGCAGACTGTGCCGCCCATACCGAGGGTCGTTTTGATGCCGACCCCGCCGTAGGGCGCGAAAGAAAGCAACGCGTTCCAAAGCTCCAGAAGCGGCGGCGCAAGATGCGCTTCGACCGTTACGCTGCCCTGAAAGGACGGAATGCGCGTTTCCTTCAGCGGATAACGTGTGGTGCGCAGGTTGTAGTCCACGATATGCAGCCCCTGCTGCAAAGCCAGCAGCGCATCATCATCCGTAAGGGCGTATTCCGGGAAAGCGGCGTTCCAATGCGCGGTCAGGCTTTGCAAAAGCAGCGTTTCCTGCGGAAAAATAGCATAGCGGCCGGACTGCTTGAAGGCGCAGGGCGACAGAAAAACGAGCTTTGCGCGGCTTTCATCGAAGGAACGACCAAAACAAATTAGCTCGGCGGCGGAGACTGCTGGGGAAACACGGACTTCTGTGACCGGCAGGGGCGATTCGTGCAGCGGGATCTCCTTTACGGACGTCAGAAGGGGAGAGACGCTCTGCCGGACGGTTTCGTTCAGCAGGTTGACCGTCCAGATCAGCGCCTGCTTTTCCGGCGAAAAATGCAGGAAGTGCGCAATGGGGTGCTCCCCTTGCAGATGCAGGGCATCGCCAACGTCTGCCGGAAGCTGTGCCATCAGCCAGCCATACAGGCGGTAGGCCCATGCCTGCGGGACCCGTACCCCCGTGGGTGGCGCTAAAACAAGCTGAAGCTGCTGGATCATAGGATACTCACCTCGCAATACCCATAGGGATAGAACTGGCCGCGAAAGCGGGCGTATTTCATGGTGTGCGGGGAGATGCCATACGGCTTCACGTCATCCTGATGCTTGTGGTTGGAGAACATTTGCGTCATCTGTTCTGCCGTCCAGCGCAGCCCCTTTTCTTCGCCCAGATAGGGGTACGCCAGCGACTTGGCAAAAAAGCCGGAGCCGCCGCCAAGGATCAGGTGTGGCTGCTGCGGCAGGTTGACGGCACCGCTTGGCGCGGTGAAGTGCCTGCTGTATGTCTGCTCGTAATAAGTATCAAACTGCTGGATGGCATCCATAAGGGACTCTTTGGTGATACGCCCCTTCAGCACCGATTGATCCAGCGTCAGCTTAAAACGAACCTTAGCGCCGGGGATCGCGCATTCCCGGAACAGGGGAATGCCTTTCTTACTGTTCTTTGGAAAGGAACCGTCCGGAAGTGCATCGAATTTTCCGCAAAGAGCCATCTGCTCATTCGGGATGGGCTTACTGTCGGAGACCTGAACCCCCCGGAACAGGCTGTTGACCGCATCGGAAGCGATGCTGCCATCCTCCTGAAGGCGCAGATGCAGCTGATTGACGTATTGTTCCTCCGGGAATGCGGCGTTATCGTCTGACGCAAGGCTGTGCCCGGTGCTCCGGTCGGCCCGAACAGCCTGCAAGAGCCATACGGTGCGCAGTGCACCCTTGAGGCTGCTGCCGGGAATGTACGCCCTGTCATGGGCATCCCGCTGGAAGGTGTAGAGATTTTTCGGCGGATTTGTAACGGCATCTCCCGCCTCGATCGCATAGCGGGTCAGCGTTGTCAGCTCAGTATTGGGAATGCCGCAGTCCTTGGTCAGAAACGCCCAGAGATCGGACTGATCGCAGAGCATGAACTGGATGTACCGGTCGATCAGCCCGCGATCTGTCAGAAAGGTGAAAAATTTCTGTTCGTCCAGCAAGGAGGCTCTTCCGTTGCGGGTGTTGTACAGGTACTCTGCTTTCGTGTACATGCGGCCGTCACCGATGAACAGGGGCGACCGCACGGTCAGAGTAAGATCAAAGATCTGCAGATGATCCTGCTGGATCATAATGTCACCCCCATCAAGATCGGTTTGGAATAACGGTATGCCGGGTGCGTGTCGGTCAGGCTGACATCGTACAGCGCCCCCTGATAGGGGTGCTGCAGCACAGAGCCGGCGGCAAGGGCATACTGCGTTTTTTTCTTCAGCGGCGTTTCCACGCGGTCCGAGGCCATAAAGCCGCTGCGGCGCACCAGCTGGAAGGAGGCGTCTTTTAAAGCGCTGTCCAGCTCGTTCGCCTGCGGCAGGCTGGTGGTCAGCAGCAGATAGGGCGCACGGTTGGCAGCAAGTGCACGGCGCAGCCACTTGGCCTGCGCGTCAGGGGGCGTATTCAGGCAGAGCTTTTGCACCACATGGAATTTGCCGTAACCGGTGCTGACCCTGCCGCCGATCCCGGTGATGCCCAGCCCTTCCAGCAGGGCGTGCAGCTTTTTGTCCTGTCCGCTTTCCGAGACGCCGCAGATGAAATACAGCCCGCAGTTCGGTGCAAAGCGGAACAGCCCTACCTGATAAGGCTCGGTGTCTCTCTGCGCGGGGATCTTTGCCTTGGTCTGCTCGTAATGCGTGCCGAAGCTTTCCGGCTGGTCATCGGGCGTAAAATGCCCTGCGTGCAGACTTTTGGCATAGCGGTCAAAGGCCAGTACAGGGATCCACGCCATCTTTTTAACCTTTTTGCGCAGGGTGGTCTCCACCTCCTCGGTGGATTCCGATGCAGCGATGGGCTTGGGCAGATAGAACGTTTTGTCGTACCACGGCATCGTATCGCTGAACAGGAGTTTGCCCTGCCGGACGCTTTCGCATAGCCGCTCCAGCGCGGCTTCCCCCTGCTGGACGAGCGTCTCGTGGCAAAGCGCGGAAAACAAGGTGTCAGCCCGCAACGTCTCCTCGGAGGTGTAGAGCGACAAAGCGGAGTCCGAGCCGCCGAAATGCACAGCGGTGTCGAACTGAAGCTTAAACAGAAAATAGTTCATAGCTGTCCACCTCATCAAAGAGGGCTTTCAGGCTGTCAAGCTCCACCGGTGCGCCGTAGCTTTTCAGCGTAAAGTTTTTTAGGCTGACGCGGCCGCTGCCGCGGGAGCCGTGACCGCCCAGATAATCCATCTGCAGCAGCTTCATGCCCTTGGCCAGCAGGGCAAGATCTTCCTCCACCTGTGCCGGGTCGGTGACATCGTAAACGATGCTGACGCCAAAGGCTGCACCGGCGATCACGCGCTCGATCTGGCGGGGGTTTGCCTGCGCGTTTGCACGGGAGATCGTGTTTTCAGTCTTGACCTCGGTCACGCCCACGTTGGAAAGTTCTTTTTCGTTGGTCAGAAAGGCGTCTGCAAATTGCAGGCGGGAGCGGCGCGCCGGCTCGGCGGAGCCGAACAGGCGCAGGATGCGTGCATCGTCCGCGCTGCATTCGGGCATATTCTCAATATCCTGACAGAGGCTGCGTGCCAGCAGGGTGCGCAGCTTGCCCTTCAGGCTGCTGCCGGGCACGATGGGCAGACCGGTATAGGGGTCGCGCACCACCGGGCTGTCCACAGCACCGATGGCAGAAAACGCAGAGGAACCGCCGATGTGCATACCGGTGCACACGATCAGATCGCACCGGATCAGAATTTTTCCATACATAATCAATTCTCCTTGCCGCCAAGGTAGCGGTGGAAAGCTACCAGCGCTTCCATGTAGTGTGCAAAACGGATCAGATCCGCACGGTCGGTGGAAATGCCCTTGAGGTATTCCCGCAGATGCGCTTGTGTAATAAACTCTCTCATGGGATAAACTTTATCTTTACCGACACTTTCTCCGTTGTCGCGGCCATACTCGTAGGCTACGCGCACCCGCATCAGGTTGAGCTTGACCACACTGTCCGGTTTCAGCTTGTCCTCGGTGCGGATGCTTTCGTCATTATAGATATCGGTCACAAGGCTTAGCAAGTTGCGGATCTTGCTGGTGGTCACGGTCGTGCCGCTGCTTATCAGGGCGCGCATAATGCGCTCGGCCTCGTCCACATAATTCTCCGGCACCTTTCTCGGTATGGTCTCCGGCGGGAGCGCCTTCTGCGGGTCTTTGCCGCCGCGGCTGTTGTTATTCTGTTCTGCCATCTGTGTCGCCACCCTTTCTGTTCTGATACACATAAATGTAGATCGCGGTGATGAGCTGGTGACGCTGCACGGCATCAAAGGCCCAGTCGTCCATCATGCTGTGAGAAAATTGTTCGTAGAGCGGATAGTCCGGCGCGTTCTTTTCGGGGGAGAGCCGCGCCAGCAGATAGGCATACCGCGCAAGGTTGATGCGGTCGTTCTCCGCTTCCCGCAGCAGTGCCAGCAAATTGTAGAGCATGGAATTTCCGCGCGGGGTCTCGCCTTTGTCTGCGCAGCTGCGGTCATAGGCTTGGAAGAAGCGCTGCAAGCAGCCTACCTTTTCTTCCAGCACCTTTGTGCGGAAGGTGTCCCACGCATAGGCATGCCCCTGCTCCGGCTGCACCAGCAGATTGCCCTTTGCATCCCGGACGGCTTTGCGCTCCGGCGTAAACAGCGCCACGGCATTTTTACCGGGCAGATGCTTGGCGGCTTCCTCCAGTGCGGCGGTTTCCTCGGCAGAAAGCCGGATGGGGTAGTGGGGGTCGAAGATGCCGATGCCTGCGCTGAGGGTCAGCGCCCCGCAGGAAAAGGCAGTCAGATTACGCTGGATGCGCTGTGCGGCTTCCAGAACATCGTTCCATGCACCCACAAGGAATACGTCATCGCCGCCGGCATAGACGATGCTTACCTGCAAACCGTCCAGAATGCCGTTGATATAACCCTTGAAAAACAGGGACATCTGCCGGGAGAACGCCGAGGTGCGGGACAGGTTGACATAGCGCATCCGCCGCACCGGGTCTTTTTCGTTCTCCTGCTCAAAACCGGAGATGAACGCGTGGCCGAGATTGTCCACATCCATGCGGCAGACCGCAATGCGGCGCACGCCCGCAGCCTGCTGGGCCAGTTCGTCCATACTGTTGCTGGCGGCGTAATCGCCCACATACAGGTTGGTGGTGGAGGGAAGGGGGCTGTACGGGGTGTTTTTGGTGTACACCCGCAGGACCGGCTCGCCGGAAGAAAGGCGCTTTTGCGCCGAAGCCCGGTCGGTCGTGGTCAGGTAGACGCTGCCGCCGTCCAGCGTGGGCAGCGTGCAGTCATCGGCTGCCGAGGGCTGACGGCTTACCACCAGCACGCTCTTGTGCTGAATTTTGTCGGAAAACTCCACAAACAGCCTGCACCACGGGCAAAGCTCGTCCGCAAGGGCGGCGCTGGTGCCGCACACCTTGCATTCCCGGCCATCCGGGAAAGCGGCGACATCGTTCAGCAGCCGCAGATCTTCGGCGGTGTAGCGATGGAATTTGTGCTGTTCCAGCAACCGGTTCACCCGGCGGAACAGTTCCTTATAGGGGCTGCTCTGGGCGGGGGTGTTGGTCAGGTCGTTGCCGGAGCAGGGCGTCCATGCGTTGGCCAGAAACAGCTGGGTGCCGAACTGCTGTTGCAGCCAGCGGTTGAACTGCCGATTCCAGCGGGTCAGGGTATCGGCCACGGCGGCGGTGTTGGGCAGCAGCACATAGCAGTGCCCGCCGCCGCTGTAAATCAGGTTGGCGCGGGACACGCCGCACCCGGCCAGAAGTTCGTCCAGATAGTGCTCCATGAACAGTTCCAGAAAGAACGACCGGCTGCGCAGGGAGCGCAGGGCGTTTTCGGTGCGGACGGTATAAAGGAACTTCTGGATGCGAGAAAAATCGGCGGTGTAAAGCAGAAAAACGCCCTTCCGGCAAAAATCGTTCTTTTGCTCAAAAAGCGTTTTACGCAGGTTGGTGATGTGGTTTGCCTGCACATATTCGCTAAGGCACGCCGCAATGGCTGCGGTGGTCTTGGCGTGGTCGAACAGGGAAATATCCGCGCCGTCCCCGGGATAGATGCTGGACGGGAAACAGCCAAGCTGCGTTTCCAGCAGCCCCAGCAGCTTGCCGAACTGCTCCGGTTGGGGCTGCAACTGCGGCAGCTGCTCCTCCAGCGTGCGCACGGCCTCGGCGTAGACGGCAGCGGAAAGCGGCTGGGACTTCTGCGGCAGTTTCAGGCTGCCGTCCTGCGGCTGCGCGGGCATCATCCAGCCGGGGTGGGAACCGTTCAGGTGGGTGAACACCGCATCCAGCGGAAGCTCCCGCCGGTAGGCATCGCTTTCGCCTTCGGTCTCCCGGCGGTCAGCCGCGCCGGAAAGCAGGTTGGCCAGATAGACCAGATACGCCGGGGAATCGGCTGGCAGAGACTTTGCTGCACCGCGCAGCGCGGCGGCGTGGTGGTAACGCACACAGTCCAGAACTGGGGTCCAGTCTGCGCCGGACAAAACGCCGTGCAAAAACTGGCAGCCCTGTTCACTGTGGCTGCCGCGCTGCCCACCGGCACGGTACACCGCTTTGCCGGTGTCGTGCAGCAGCCCGCCATAGGTGGACTGCAGGGTGAGAACGTTCAAAATACCATCTCCTTTATAAATTGTGGAAAAGTTGCACAACAAACGAAAAATATAATTGTATATTTTGTGAGAGATGCATTGATTTGGCTTTATTATAGCACATTTTGTCGCAATACAAAAGCCATGGCAGAGAAAATGCCGCAGCAGCTCTGTTCATAGAGAAAAAGCCCACGAAAACCGAAAAGTTAAGGCACGCAAAAGAAAAACTCCGCACCATTTTTGATGCGGAGTTTTTTGCCCCCTTGCGGGGATAAGTTGCAATAACAAAGGAGTATTAACAATGATGAACAACATGGTTTTCGTCCCCTTGCGGGGAGAACCCTCTCAGTCACGGCTTACGCCGTGCCAGCTCCCCCGAAAGGGGGAGCTTAGTACAAGGTAAGTGGCAGCTGGAAAAGCTCTCCCTTCGGGAGAGCTGGCGCGCAGCGCCTGAGAGGGTTTTGCGGGGATAAGTTGAAATCCGAAGAAAAGCGTCTCCGCGCAGAGACTGAAAAGTTTCCGTCCCCTTGCGGGGATAAGTTGAAATCTAAACATCTCTGTTGTGGGTATCGGTAACTGCGGATGTTTCCGTCCCCTTGCGGGGATAAGTTGAAATGCATGGAATATGAGCATCGAAGCAAATGTTGATGGTTTCCGTCCCCTTGCGGGGATAAGTTGAAATGATGGACACGAAAAAACCGCAGCTGTGGGGAAGGGTTTCCGTCCCCTTGCGGGGATAAGTTGAAATTGCTGGGCAGAGTCTACGGTTTCAAAGAAGGCTATGTGTTTCCGTCCCCTTGCGGGGATAAGTTGAAATAGTGCTGTTATGAGAAAGAGATCGATCAATAATATGTTTCCGTCCCCTTGCGGGGATAAGTTGAAATCTGGTACCGATCCCAATGAGCAGAACATCACTTTTGAGTTTCCGTCCCCTTGCGGGGATAAGTTGAAATGTTAGGTTCGTATGAGTATTTGGTATAAGCATATTGTTTCCGTCCCCTTACGGGGATAAGTTGAAATAGCAAAGCTGTTCTAAGAAAAAGAGAAAAATACTTGATTTCAGGGCAGCTTTTACAATTTCAAGACCAATATACCACAACCATACGAAAAATAAAAGAGCATTTTGGCAGGAGGCTGGAAAAGCGGGTGCGAGCCGCCCACCGAAATGGAGAAACAGGCGGCTGAATGGGGACAGCTGCACCGGGAAGTTCAGGGCGAGCCATAGCGGCGGAAGCCGGCAAAGGCGAAGATGCTACGCTTCAGGGTGCTGCCGTCCGGGCAGGTGGTCTCCTGGCTCTTGCGGCGGGAGCAGGCGGCCAGCGTGGGGATGCCCGCGGCCTCCAGACGCTGGACTACCCGGTACACAAAGGTGCACTCGCCCTGACAGAGCACGGCGTCCGGGTTAAGGTGCAGGATGTGGTCGGCGTATACCGTGGCAAGGGAGTCCAGCGCGGCTTCGTCAGCGGCGGGGTCGATGGCGGGAAAAGCCAGATCGACCACCGTGCCGTAGCGCTGCGCCGCCGCCTGCTGCTCGGCGCTCCACAGGGCGTAGGGGTGGTTGGAAAAGTTGATGAACATAGCGTGTACCTCCCGGTTCTTAAAAAAAGGCTCCCGTCCGCACAAAACGGACGGGAGCGCTGGCGCGGGGCTCACCGCTCGTCGATGCGGTGGCCAACATTGTTGCCGGCCAGAGCGCCGGTAACGCCGCCAACGATGGCGCAGGGGATGGTGCCGGCAATGGCGCCGACAGGGCCGCCCACGGCGATGCCGATGGAAGCGCCCTTCACGGCGCCTGCGACGGCACCGGCTGCGGCGCAGCCCAGAGTAGAGATCAGCTCAAACATGTTTTTCACCTCCTTTCACCTACCAAAAGCCCACGGCAAGGGCACAGTTAAGGCAGAAAAAAATAAATCTGCATAAATTTTTTAAGCCATTGTAGCAGCGGCCTTTTTATGGTATGATGCAGATAATGAATCTTATAAAAAGGAGTGTTGCCCTGTGCTAAAGACTTATATCACCACCGTACCTTTGCAGGGAAAGCTGGACCCCATGCTGTACCAGCGGGAGCGGGCAGGGGCCCCCACGGCCACCTGCTTTCCCATCGTGCAGGTAATGCGGGATACCCTTGAACCCGGGGACACGGTGCGGCTGCTGGCTATCCGGCAGGAAAACGCCGATACTGCCCGCAACTATCAGCGCCTGCTGGAAGAGCTGGCGCAGCTGGGCATTGCAGAAAATCAGGTGCGGCAGCTCCACCTGCCCGAGGATCAGCGCCCGGAAACGCTGATCGGCCTGTGCCGGGATCTGGTGGATGCCCTGCCGCAGGTCACCCGGGTGTATGCCTGCATCACCTACGGCTCCAAGAGCATCCCGGTGGTCACGCTGACCGCGCTTAGCTGCGCCGAAGCCACCCACACCGAGCTGGAGGTGGGCGGCGTCTATTATGGTGAGGTCAAGCGGGAGAACGGAAAGGTGGTGGGTGCGCGGCTGTACGAGATGGCGGCGCTGTACCAGCTGGCCGGGCTGGTGGGCACCATGCGGGACAGCAAGACCGCAGAAGAGGTGTTCCGTCAGCTGATCTGGATGAGCCAGCACCGGGAGGACTGAACCACCATGAAGAATGATAAAGTATGGGATAAGATCGATGATTCGCCCCTGCTGCAGCTGCCGCCGGAGCAGCGCAAAGCGCTGCACGAGGCGGGGGATGAACAGTTCCGCACCCTTTGGGGCGATTGCTTTGCCGCTGCGCTGACCCTTGGACAGCCGGTGGACGGCGGGGACTTTTGCCGCATCTTCCTGAAGGCGTTCGACTTCTGGGGGCCGAAGCCCGGGCAGACCTTCAGCGCCTATCTGCGCAGCGCCCTGAAGCACCAGAACGCCCATGACGCGCAGCAGGAACAAATGGCGGTGACCGGCTTTGGCCGGGAGACCAACCGCAAGATCAAAAATGCCTTGGCTTATATGGCGCAGAACCAGATCACCGAGGAAAAGCTCTGCCACGACCCGGAAAAGGAGCAGCTGGTGGCCGATATTGCTGGGGTCGGGGTCAAGACCCTGCGGGAGGCGCTGCGCAACAAGCAGTCGATCCTCAGCTTGGACGGCACCGACGGCGAGGAGACGGCACTGGAAACGCGGGTCGCCGCCCCTGCGCAAAGCGTGGAGGAGCAGGCGGAGCAGACCGGTGAGCTGCTGGCATGGCTGCACCGCGGCATCGGGCTGATGAACTTGCAGCAGAAGGAGCAGTACGGCAAGACTGCCGGGCCGCTGTGGAGCAGCGTACTGCTGGGCTTTTTGCGCAACAGGGACGTGCTGCCCCCGGCAGAGGATACCCCCGCGCGGCTGGCAAACTGCGATGATCTGCGTCCGCTGGAACAGGACAACTGCCTGTGGGACATCCTGCTGCTGCATAAGTATGTGGCGTTTACCGTTCAGCCGCCCTATGCACCCAAAGCGCTGGAATGCGCCGCGCTCCACGCCCTGCTGGACCCGGAGCGCAACCCGGCGCAGGATAAGACCGTGGCAGAATTTCTTGGTGTGAGCCGGGCGGCGGTGTCGCAGCGGCGCAAAACATGGCAGCAAAAACTGGTGCAGATGAAAACGGAACAGGAGGACATATAAGATGGGACGCGATGTTTTACTGTTATATATGAGTCCGAAAAACCCGAACTACAAGACCCAGACCAACGAGGGCGCGGTGCGGTACCTGATAAAGGAAAAGGAGCCCCCGGACTGCATTCTGGCACTGTGCAGCGAGACGGTGCGCAAAAAAGCGGTGGTGGAAATGCCGGACGGCAGCACCTGCACCACGCTGGAATATTTTCGCGATGCGTTGCGCAGGGTGGGCATCCCGGCAGAGCGGCTGGTGGTGATCGAAGTGCCGGACAGCATGGATGACGAAAAAAAGCAGTTTCAGGCCATCTCGCAGCTGCTGGAAAAGATCAACGAAGGGGACACCCTTTCCATCGACCTTTCCGGCGGTATGCGGGACACTGCCATGCTGCTGGTGACCGCTGCCCGCTGTATGCGGGACCTGCGCGGTGTGCAGACCCGCCGGGTGATCTATGCAGAGCTGCGCGGGGAAGAGCCTGTCGCGCACGACCGCACCCAGCTGTATGGTCTGTTCGACTTTATTACCGCCATGGACGCGTTCTTCTCCACCGGCACCGCGCAAAAGCTGAAGAGCTATCTGTGGAGCGAGGGCGAAAAAGACCCGGTACTGCACGCGCTGCTGACCCGCATCAACCAGTTCTCGGAAGATCTGGCGCTGTGCCGGGTGCAGAAATTGAACGACGATCTGAACCAGATCGCTCAGGCGCTGAAAGAAACGCCCAAGAAGAGCCAGAACCTGACCGACCTGTTCTTCCGGCTGCTGAAAGACCGTTTCAGCACCGAGTTTGCAGAGCTGCTTTCCTCCGGCGAAAAGGCGCTGCCTGCGCTGATAAGCTGGTGCGCCGGCCACGGGATGTACCAGCAGGCGCTGACCCTGCTGTGCGAGCAGATGCCGGAATACGTCTGCCAGCATCTCTTTGTGCAGCCCACCCCCAAAGGCTGGGACTATCTGGCAGCGCAGATGCAGAACAGGGGCAAGCCGTGGGTGTACCCGCTGTTCCATTTCCATTTCTGCCGGTTGACGCTGTTGCGGCGGGAAAGTCCCTATACAGCAGACCTGCGCCTGACCCGCAGCCGGAACGATGCAGACGGTAATATGCTGTTCCGCGTAGCCGAACCTAAAGAAGTGCACAACTATCTGGATAAGGTACTTGACGCCGAACAGCTGGTCATCGACCCTGCCATCCGCCCGCAGCTGGAGCGGGCCGCCCTGCACTACCAGTGCGTGATGCAGTACCGCAACCAGATCAATCACGCCAGCGCCAACGACCTAGGCTTACAGAGCGAGTGCGTTCGGCCGCTGGATACCGAGCACATTAAAGAGACCCTGCAAAAGATCACCGCCTATCTGAATGAGATCCGCCCCTTGAAGCGGAACGTCCCGCAGGACATCGAGGAAATTCCCGTTGACGCGGCCATCCCCGCCGGAACGCCCGCCCGCTGACCCTAAAACAGAAGAAACCCTGAAAAGCAAAGCCCCTCCGCACTGGTTCATACCAGCGCGGAGGGGCTTTTTTGTCCCCTTGCGGGGATAAGTTGTAATTCTGAGTATGTCATTTACCATCTCGTATCAGATAGGTTTCCGTCCCCTTACGGGGAGAAACTGTAATCAGCCTGTTTTTTCGGAACAGACATTAAGCCGAAGGTTGCCGTCCCCTTACGGGGATAAGTTGTAATCGGAGGCACTGCATACTGCCCTATCGTCTTTAAGTTTCCGTCCCCTTACGGGGATAAGTTGTAATTTACTATGATCGAGACTGTGTATAAGCTTATTAAGTTTCCGTCCCCTTACGGGGATAAGTTGTAATAGCAAACTTCACTGGAAAAGCGCGAAAAATACGCGCAAAACAGGGAAGAACGCATAATACAAAACTATTATACCTCTTTTTGCCGCAAAAGAAAAGGACGTTTTCAGGAAAAAGGCCGGATTCCGGGGTGCGAAGCGGAAAGCCCGGCGGGCGCAAAATGCCCGCAGCGCACAAAACCCGCCCGGCGAGGCAGAAAGTGCTCCGGCAGGGCGGGTGTTTTTGGTGCTGCTTTGGGTGGTTTACAGGATGCGCACCCGGATGACGGCGGGGATGCTGCTCAGCTTCTCGCTCAGGCGGGCATCCACGGCACCGGTGGCATCCAGCATGGTGTAGGCCATGTTCTTTTTGCTCTTGTTCACCATGTTTTCGATGTTCAGACCCGCCTCGGTGGTCAGGGCGGTGATCTGGCTGATCATGCCCGGCTCGTTCTTGTGGATGATGCAGATGCGTTTGCCGCCGGCGCGGGGCTGGTGCACCTCCGGCAGGTTGACCGAGTGGGTAATGTTGCCGTTGCGCAGGTAATCACTCAGCTCCTGTGCCGCCATGATGGCACAGTTGTCCTCAGCCTCCGGGGTGGAAGCGCCAAGGTGCGGGGTGCACACGATGCCGGGACGGCCCAGAATGTCTTCGGAGGGGAAGTCGGTCATGTAGCCGGACACCTTGCCGCTGTCCATGGCTTCCAGCAGGGCGGCGGTGTTCACCAGCTCGCCGCGGGCGTAGTTCAGGATCTTGACGCCGTCCTTGCACAAAGCAAGGGTCTGGGTGTTGATGGTGTCCTTGGTGGTGGGCAGGTAGGGCACATGGATGGTGATGTAGTCGCACAGGGGCAGCATATCGTTCAGGTTTACGCAGTGGTGCACCTGACTGCTCAGGTTCCATGCTGCCTCAATGGAGATGTAGGGGTCGTAGCCGTAGACCTCCATGCCCAGCTCGATGGCGCAGTTTGCCACCCGGGAGCCGATGGCACCCAGACCGATGACGCCAAGGGTTTTGCCCTTGATCTCGTTGCCCACGAACTGCTTTTTGCCCTTTTCCACGCTCTTGGCCATGGCCGGGTCACCGGCCAGACCCTGACACCACTGGGCGGCGGCAGCCACGTTGCGGCTGCCCGCGATGAGCATGCCGATGACCAGTTCTGCCACGGCATTGGCGTTGGCACCCGGGGTGTTGAACACCACGATGCCCTGCTCGCTGCAGCGCTCCAGCGGGATGTTGTTCACACCCGCACCGGCGCGGGCGATGGCCAGCAGATTATCGTTGAAGGTGGTGTTCAAAAGGTCGGCGCTGCGCACCAGAATACCGTCCGGGGCATCGGCATCCACCGTGACATCGAACTGGTTCTTGGGCAGCTTTGCCAGCCCCACCGGGCTGATGGCATTGAGCGTTTTAATGGTGTACATATCTGAAACCCCTCTTTATGCATTCTCTTTGCGGAACTTCTCCATGAAGTCCACCAGCTTGTCCACACCCTCGGCAGGCATGGCGTTGTAAATGGAAGCGCGCATACCGCCTACCAGACGGTGGCCTTTCAGGTTGACAAAACCGGCCTCGGCAGCTTCGGCGCAGAACTTTTTGTCCATGTCCGGGTTGGGGCTGGTGAAGGTGACGTTCATGGTGCTGCGGTAGCGGTGCTCCACAGGATTCGTGAAGAAGTCCTGACCGTCCAGATAGTCGTACAGCACCTTGGCCTTGGCTTCGTTGATCTTCTGCATGTTGGCAAGACCGCCGATGTCGTTTTCCAGATACTTGAGCACCAGACCGGTCATGTAGATGCACCAGCACGGCGGGGTGTTGTACATGCTGTCCTTCGCCAGCAGGGTGGTGTAGTTCATCATGGTGGGCACGTTGTCGGCGGCGTGACCCAGCAGGTCATCCCGGATGATGGCAATGGCCATACCGGCAGGGGCTACGTTCTTCTGCACGCCAAAGTAGATGCAGCCGTACTTGCTGACATCCACGGGCTTGGAAAGGATCATGGAGCTCATATCTGCCACCAGCGGCACGCCCTCCACCTGCGGCAGCTCCACATACTGAGTGCCGAAGATGGTGTTGTTCTGGCAGATGTGGATGTAGCTGGCGTCCTTGTCGTAGTCAATAGCGTTTACATCCGGGATATAAGTGAAATTTTTATCCTTACTGGATGCTACGATCTTGGCCTCGCCGAACTTGGCGGCTTCCTTGGCAGCCAGACCGGAGAAGTTGCCGGACACGATGTAGTCTGCCTTGCCGGTGGTCATAAAGTTCAGCGGCACCATGGCAAACTGCTGGGTAGCGCCGCCCTGAAAGAAGCCCACCTTGTAGTTATCGGGAATGTTCATCACCCGGCGCAGGGAAGCTTCGGTGTCCTTGATGATGGCGTCGAACCACTTGCTGCGGTGGCTCATCTCCATGACGCTCTGGCCGCTGTCGCCGTATTCCAGCAGCTCGGCCTGTGCCTGCCGCAGCACCTTTTCGGGCAGCATGCTGGGGCCTGCGCTGAAGTTATATACTCGTGCCATAATGAACCTCTCCTTTTCCTGTGATGCACCTATCACGCAGCACCGCTAGTTTTGCGGTGCGTCTGTTACTTTCTGTAGCCGTAGTATACCGGTTTTTCCATGCCGAAAACAAGAGCATCTTTGCACAAAGATATGGCCCCTGCACCCCGCCTGAGGGCACAAAGCATACAAATGTACGCCGTGCAGAGACAAAACATAAGACAATTGTAAAAGATATGCACAATCCCCTGATTTCATGCGGATTTTCCACCCTTGCACCTTTGGCAGAAATGCGGTATACTGGGAAAGCTGAGACAAATGTAAAAGAAAGAAACTCCCGCAGTCAAAACCGTCCGGTTTTGACTGCTCCCTCGGAGAGGGAGGCTCTGGCGTGGTGCCGAAATACCCCCTCAGTCTGCTCCCTTTGGTCGCAGCCAGCTCCCCCAAGGGGACGCCTTATGGCAATGCCGGAAACTTTGCCGCCACCGCTGAAGCCGTCCCCTTGGGGAAGGTGGCTTGACGCGAAGCGGCAAGACGGAAGGGGTGCCCGCACGAGCACCTGAGAGGGCTTGCCCGCTAAAAAATTTATGGAGGTACAACAGATGTACGGCTTACCGGATACCCTGCGGCCGCTTTCGGCGGCAGAAGAACAGGTGATGCTTGCGGTGTGGGCGTGCCCGGGCGCGGCGGCGCGGCGGGACATCAGCCAGAAACTCAAGGCCACCGGCTGGGCGGCGGCTACGGTGCTGAATTTTCTCTATCGGCTGGAGGAAAAAGGCTGGGTCAGGTCGGCAAAGCAGGGCAATTGCAACGTGTATGTGCCGCTGGTCACCCGGCGGGCGTACGGTGTGTACTGTATGCGCCAGCGGCTGGACACCCTGTTTGCAGGCGACCTTGCCGCCGCCGTTCATGCGCTGGTAAGCGAGAGTGGCTGCTCTCAGAGCGCCTTGGAACAGGCCATCCGGGTGCTGGAAGAGAAGCATCAGGAGACGGAGGAGTACGATTTGTACGACCCCTATGGCTGAATTGTTTTATTTTTGTTTACAAATGGTTGGTTGACACCGAAATATCCGTTCTGTAATATAAAAGCTATTGAAAAATGAGAAACTGATATGGACGAACAGGAAAGGAGCAGCCAGACACATGGATCATTTGCAGAATGTATTAAGCTACTTCGACCAGCAGCAGCCCCTTTGCGCAGAGCATGACCGCATCCCCAAGGACCTCTATCGGGAGTTCGGGGTCAAGGCCGGTTTGCGCGATGAGACCGGCAAGGGCGTGCTGGCAGGTCTGACCAACATCTCGGACATCCGGGCGTTCCAGTATGTGGACGGGGTCAAGCATCCGGCAGACGGTCAGCTGCTGTACCGCGGCTATGACGTAAAGGACCTGATCAACGGCAGCCGCGGCAGCCGCTTTGCCTTTGAGGAGGCGGGCTATCTGCTGCTGTTTGGTCAGCTGCCCACCACGGAGCAGCTGGAACAGTTCTGTGCGGTGCTGGGCGAGTGCCGCACCATGCCCACCAACTTTACCCGCGATGTCATTATGAAGGCACCCAGCCACGATATCATGAACAGCATGGCGCGCAGTGTGCTGACGCTGGCCTCCTACGACCCCAAGGCGGCAGATTTAGATACCGCCAACGTGCTGCGCCAGAGCATCCAGCTGGCAGGCATCTTCCCCATGCTGGCGGTGTACAGCTACCACGCCTATAACCACTACGAAAAAGACGCCAGCATGTATATCCACCGCCCGGACCCCAGCCTTTCCACCGCAGAGAATTTTTTGCGGATGCTGCGCCCGGATATGCAGTACACCCCGCTGGAAGCCCGCGTGCTGGACGTGGCGCTGCTGCTGCACGCCGAGCACGGCGGCGGCAACAACTCCACCTTTACCACCCGCGTGGTCACCTCCTCCGGCACGGACACCTACTCGGCCATGGCGGCGGCGCTGTGCTCCCTCAAGGGCCCGCGCCACGGCGGTGCAAACCTGATGGTCATGCACATGATGCAGAACATCCGCGACAACCTCCACGACATCGAGGACGACGAGGAGCTGGAAGCCTACCTGAAAAAGCTGCTCCATGGCGAGGCCTTTGACCGCAAGGGACTGATCTACGGCATGGGTCACGCCGTCTACTCCCTGAGCGACCCGCGCGAGGTGGTGTTCAAGGGCTATGTGGAGCAGCTTGCCCACGAAAAGGGCCGGGACAAGGATCTTTCCCTCTACACCCGCATCGAGCGCATGGCACCGCAGCTCATTGCGCAGGAGCGCAAGATCTTCAAGGGCGTCAGCCCCAACGTGGACTTTTACAGCGGTTTTGTGTACGAGATGCTGGGCATCCCCATGGAGCTGTACACCCCGCTGTTTGCCGTGGCACGCGTCATGGGCTGGAGCGCCCACCGCATCGAGGAGCTGCTCAGCGCCAACAAGATCATCCGCCCGGCCTACAAGAGCCTTGGCGGCACCCACGATTATATCCCGCGCAGCCAGCGGGCATAAAGGGAGGGCATTGGCATGGAAGAAATGCAGCAGCATCAGGGGGAATGGTTCTTCCTCCACGAGCTCAACGTGGATAAGGTGTTCAGCACCATCCAGCGGGCAGATTATCTCATCCTGTATTATATCAAGGTAGAGCAGGAGGCACATCCCGGCGAAAAGCTCTATCTTGCCGACCTTGCCGCCGCCATGGGGCTGCGGGTGACCGAGCTTTCCAAGGGCATCGAGAAGCTGCAGGACAGCGGTTTTGTGACGTGGAAAACCGACCGCGAGGCCGGGCGCACCTATGTGGAACTTTCCAGCAAGGCGGTGGAACTGATGGCGGAGGAGCAGGCGCTTTTGCAGCGCTGCTACCGCCGGATGCGTGCCGAACTTGGGGATGCCGAGTTGCGCCGCGCCGCTGCCACCATGCAGCGCGCCACCGCCATCCTGAAAGAAGAGCGGGAGAAGGAGTTCCCCGCTGCACAGTAACGATTATGAAAGAAAGACACCGGACAGCCTTGCAGGCCGCCGGTGTCTTTCTTTTTATAAAAATATTTTTATTTGATGCAGCTTGCGCAGGGGGTATAGCCTGCGGCAATGGCTTCGTCATAGCTGGAAAAGGGGACTTGGTTCTTTTCCGCAGGCAGGTTTGCGCAGGTGGGCAGATGGAACTTTTTGCTGTTCACATTGCCGATGTAAGCCTGCTGCGCGGTGCTGGAGGACGACGGGTCGGTGGGGTTCAGCTGGCTGTCCGGCACAAAGCGCTCGGTGCCCACGGTGAAGTTCTGGCCGTCGCTGCCGATGGTGATGGTACCCTGCAGGTCGGTGCGGTAGACGTCCACCTTTGCGTCCCGCAGAATGCTTAACGTTTCCTCGTGGGGGTGGCCGTACTTGTTGCCTGTGCCGCAGGAGATGACGCCCATTTCCGGCAGCACTGCGTTCAGAAACAGGTAGCCGGTGCTGGTGCTGGAGCCGTGGTGCCCTACTTGCAACACATCGGCTTTCAGGTTGGCACCGCTGTTCACAAGGTCAGTCTCGGCGGTATTTTCCATGTCACCGGTCAGCAGAAAGCTGGTGTTGCCGTAGTCGATGCGCAGCACCAGCGAGGTGTTGTTGGTCTCGCTGTACTGCGTTACCGGGCCAAGCATGGTAACGGTGGCACTGCCCAGCGGCCAGACCGTGCCCACGGAGGGCACTTCCAGCTGCAGACCCTGCTGCTGCGTATACTTGACAAAATCGTTGAAGCATTTGGTGGAGGCTTCCGTCACCGGGCTGTAAGCGTGCCCAGCCGGGAACTTTGCCATTACGGCGGCAAGACCGCCCACATGGTCCTCGTGGGCGTGGGAGCAGAACACATATTGCAGCTGCTCCACCCCCTGCTTTTGCAGGTAGGAGACCACCAGACTGCCGTCATCCACGTTGCCGCCATCGTAGAGCATGAACTGTCCGTCACACTCTACCAATACGCTCAACGCCTGCCCTACGTCAATGAAGTGCATCTCAAAGGGCTGGCTTGCCCCGGTGGAGGGCTTGACGATGTGTCCGCCGTTGCTGTCACAGGCGGTAAGCCCCAGCGCCAGCACAGCGGCCAGCGCCAGTGCAGCCAGCCGCAGGAACAGGCGGCGGGGGAATAAGGTTACTTTTTCTTCTTTCCAGTTTTCCACGTTGCGTTCTCTTTCTGTTGATTATTTTTGGGTTTATGGCCGGGCGCAGAGTTGGGCGCAAAGCGTGCGCCCGGGCTGGGCTGACGGCCTGCCGGGGCGGCGGCGCGGGCATTTTTGCCGGTAGATCGGAAGAGC
>OLPV01001194.1_pt1 | contig 19688 bp, 20 predicted proteins | sample 1671961 | NCBI WGS metagenome assembly OLPV01 (sample SAMEA3136630, study PRJEB25190) | human gut metagenome | biome: human gut; feature: human-associated habitat; material: faeces | place: Austria | collected 2013
TAAAAAAGGAAAATGGGGACGGTTCGCTTTTCCCATTTTTGGGAAAAAGGGACACATTTCTATATTAATTTGATATAATACAAATAGAAATTTATAAAAGGGGGATGTAATACCAATGATGAAAAAATTATTAGCAATAATATTTATTAATTTAATATTAATTATGATTTTATTTACATTTAGTGGATGTGGAAGCAATGTTAATAAAGAAGAAAATGTAAATAATACGAATGAAAGTAATCAATCTGATGGAGAAGAAACTTTAGCAGATGATGACAATCAGCTTTATTTTAAAGTTTTAGAAAATGAGATTAAGTATGTGAATGAAGATAATAATGAAACATTATTTAAAACATATATGGAAAATTATAAAGAAAATTCAGATAGTGTAAAAATAAAATATACAATATGTGATTTTGATAATGATTCAAAAAATGAAATGATTGTTATGATAGAAGCTTTTAGTGATGGCTTTTATTTAATATTAAATAATGAAAATGGAATTGTATACGGCTTTGAAGATGTATACAGAGGAATGAAAGATATAAAAACAGATGGAACTTATAGTGCTTCTAGCGGAGCCACAACAAATGGAATTTATAGAAGTAAATTCGAAAAAAATAAAAGAACACAAGAAGCTCTTGCAGAAATGGATATGGGAAATTGTAAAATTGCAGAAAAGGATGTTTTGGAATCTGAATATTTGAAATATTTTGAAGAATTTAGTAAAAAGGAAAATGTTACATTTACAACATATACAGATCATTATAATTTTAATACAGATGACTCAAACAAAACTTCAAGTACTGAAATACAGTCATCTTTTAAAGAGGGAGTTTATAAGATGACAAAACCATCTCTAGTTGGAACAGAGGCTGAAGGATTTGATACAACAATTACATTAGAAAATGGAAAGGCTTCATTTTTAGAATCATATTGGGGAATAAAAAAATTTGGAACATACAGTGTGCAAGATGATACCTTAATAATAAATTATACATCTGGAAATGAAGTTGATAGTATTGAAGGTGATACAGGAATAGTTGCTTTAAATGAAGTAGAAACATATAAAGTTGAAGGAACTAAATTAACTTTACAAAAAACAAGTGCAGATGCATATTATACTGCAGGAAGCAATGTATATGAATTAAATAAATAAGGGGGATATATTAAAATGAAGAAGAAAATTTGGTTTATTATAATTCCAATTGTATTAGTTGTTATTATAGCAGTAGCCATTATTGTGGGACTGTTATTAAAAAAGAAAAATAAAGAGGATGAAAATAGTTCAACCGGATCTAAATGGGGTGATGCATATTATACATATTTAAAAGATGCAATAAATGAAAAAGATCCAACAATAGCAGAAGGACGATTTGGTATTTCTGCTGATATGAAAGATGCAAAGTTACAATTTTGTGAAGTAGAAGGTAATCAAAATCCAGCAATGGTAATTACGTATAAAAAAGATGAGAATCAATATGTGAATGTATATCAAGTATCTGATGATAATCAAATTTCAGTTTCAAGCTATCAACAACCAACATATATTGAATATTTATATGATATAGCTAAAAACAAATATTCATGGTATATACACACAATTGGAAATGATGAAGATTTGTATAGTTCATTAAAAAATGTAATAGATAAATTATTAAATTTATCTGAAGGAAATACATCTGAATCAGAAATAGACTATAAAATAAGTAAGGAAGAGGCTGAAACAACCCAAGAAACAATTAATGGAGAAACAATAAAAATTTCAAAATTTGATGAAATATTTGTAAATCCAGAAATAGAGCAAAATAAACAAATTGATTTTAATACTGAAATAAATGAAGAAGAATTAAAAAGTCAAATGACAACAGCAGTAAAAGATTACAAAAAAGAATCAGAAAAAATAACTGATGAAATAAAAGAAAAAGTATCAAAGAAGATAGAAGAAAATAAAGCAAAAAAGGAAAGTTTAGAAAAGGCAAAAGAAGAGCTAACTAAAAAACAAGCAGAGGAAGAAGCAAAAAAGGGAATAACTGTAGGAAAGTATACAATTAAATACGGAAAATATATAGGCTCAGATGGAGCAACTGGAGAGACAATTGTATTTAATGCTGATGGAACATGTCAAATAACAGCAACATTTGATGGAAATAAAACTTCAACAAGAAGTTTTACATATAAAGTAGGAACATATGATTTTGCTCAAAGTATACCAGCAGATTATCACGAGGGTATAGGTGTATATAATAAAGAAGGTACGCTAAGCTATTCTTTTCTTGTAGCAAGTAATACACGAATTACAGATAATGATGTATGCGTATATGATTATGCTGGAGAAGCTGGTACTTCAAGTACAACAAGTTCATCTTCAAATAATACAAATAATACAACAAATTCTTCTAATAGTAATACATCATCAAAACAAGGAAATGAACATTTAACTGCATTTGAATATGACACATCAGCCAATAATCCTGTTACAGAAGGAACTTATTACAGAGATAAAGATACTGGTTGTCAAAGCACATTAGAAATAAAAAATTCAACAGGAAATTCTTTTGATTTTTCAATTTATGCTACATATATGACACAATCTGGTTATCCAAACTTTGGAAAATTGGAGGGAACAGCTAAAGCAACAAAAGATGGAAATTATGTATATTCTACAAAAGAGGGAACAGGTGAGTATAATGTATTTTTTAGATTGGCAGGAGCAGGAAGTAACCCAACAATAACAATAGATGATGAATATTATACTCCATTATCAGGGAAAACAGATATGAGTCCATATTGTGGATTTAATGTTACATTTAAAGGAACGTATTCAAAATAATTGTATGGAAAAATAATGTAAGAAAAAATATATAATGAAAAAGAAAAAGCCCAGGCGTTACATACGCCTGGGTTTAATAAAACAAATAAAACAGAAAGGAAGTGGTTAGCTTAATTAGTGTTCACACTTCTGATTAGCAACTGTGCAAGAAGTTTTGCACGCACTTTGGCAAGATGCTTGGCATTTGCCACAACCACCTGTCTTGGCAGTTTTTTTCAGATTTCCTTCATTAATTGTTTTTATGTGTTTCATTTTTGTCCTCCTAAAAAGTTGGAAAAACGTTAAAATATGTACCCTTTGTACATATTGGCTGGGGTACTGTGATTCGAACACAGGAATGTCGGAGTCAGAGTCCGATGCCTTACCGCTTGGCGATACCCCAATATTTTTTATAACAGTAAAATAATATCACATAGAAAAATAAAAAGCAATTAAAATGAAAAAAATATTAATTTTTTTGATACAATGAAAATATAAAAAAATTTCATAGAGGTGAAAAAATATGGCAAAAAAACATTATGCATATATGCTGAAATGTGCTGATAATACAATATATAGTGGATACGCAGTAGATCCATACAAAAGGTTACAAGTGCATAACAGCCGGAAAAGGTGCAAAATATACAAGAGCTCGTTTACCAGTAGAATTAGTATATTTTGAAGAATTTGAAACAAAAACGGAAGCTCTACATAGAGAAATAGAGCTGAAAAAATTAACAAGAGCACAAAAAATAGAATTAATAAAAAATGTGTCATGTAAAAAATAACTAAAAAACGACATTTTTTTTATGCAAGACATTGATTTTTAAGAGAAAAGAATATATAATACTACTTATGTAAAAAAATTAATTAAGGAGATGTAAAATATGAGTTGTAAAACAAGTATCAAAAAAACAAAAATAATTTGTAGTATAGGACCAGCTAGTACTGACCCAGAAGTAATGAGCAAAATGGTAGAGGCTGGAATGAATGTTGCTCGTATAAACTTTTCACATGCTACAATGGAAGAAAGAGCAGCAGTAGTTGCATCTGTACATAAAGTAAGAGAAATGACAGGAAAAAATGTTGCTATATTATATGATACAAAAGGTCCAGAATTCAGAAGCGGAATGATGGAAAATGATGAAATAAAACTAGAAGAAGGAAAAACAATAAGAATAGTAAAAGAAACAGTTTTAGGAACATCAGAAAGATTCTCAGTTAACCATCCACAAGCAATTGACAACTTAGAAGTTGGTTCAATCGTTTTATTGGAAAATGGTTTAATGAAAATTGAAGTTATATCAGTAGAAGATGATGGTGTAACATGTAAAATAGTAAATGGTGGAGTTTTAGGAAACAAAAAGAGCTTAAATGCACCAGGTGTAAAATTAGATATTCCATTTATTAGTGATGTAGATAGAGAAGACATAATCTATGCTTGCCAACATGAAGGAGATTATATTGCATTATCTTTCGTATCATGCAAAGAAGATGTTTTAGCTGCAAGAGAAATATTAAAAGAATATCATAGAGAAGATATGAAAGTTATATCTAAAATTGAAAGTACAACAGGTGTTGAAAACTTAGATTCAATAATAGATGTTTCAGATGGTATAATGGTAGCTCGTGGTGATTTAGGTGTTGAAGTTCCAATGCAACAATTACCAAAATTCCAAAAATTAATGATTCAAAGATGTCGTGAAAAAGGTAAATTTGTTATAGTTGCAACAGAAATGTTAGAATCAATGAAAAAGAGCGCAAGACCAACAAGAGCTGAAGTATCAGATGTTGCTAATGCAGTATTAGACGGAACAGATGCTGTTATGTTATCAGGAGAAACAACAGTTGGTAAATATCCAGTAGAAGTTGTTACATACATGGCTCAAATTTGTAAAGATACTGAAGAATACTATGATTATGATTATGAATTTGATTCAGAAAGAGAAGTTAATATTACAGAAACAATAGCTAACAGTGTTGTAAATGCAGCAAGTGTATTAGGTATTGATTTAATAATTGCTTCAACAGTAAGTGGTGATACAGCAAGAAGAATAAGTAACTTAAAACCAAGATGCTTAGTATTAGCTGCAACAAATTCAGAAGCAGTTGCTCGTTCATTAGCATTAAACTATGCTGTATATCCAACAATAGTTCCATCTTCAGATAGTACTGACGAAGTTATTGCTATTGCTAAAGAAAAAGCAAAAGAAGTAATGGGAGTTAAAGAAGGAGATATAATCGCTATAACAGGTGGTTTCCCAAAGAACGGAGCAAAAACAACAAACTTATTAAAAATTGAACAATTATAATAAAAGTAAAAAGCCGAAAGGCTTTTTATTTTTTGCTATGATTGTTATAGATATTGGAATTGACATGTAATTTCTATTGAATTATAATTTCAGTATATTTAAAGAAATTAAAAAAGGAGTGATTTTATGTTAGATTTACATATGCATACTAGATACTCAGATGGATCAGATGAAGTTAGTATGGTTTTAGAAAAGGCAGAAAAGCTAAAATTAAAATGTATTGCAATTACAGATCACAATACATGTCTAGAGTATAATGAATTGAAAGATGAAAAGATAAGATCTTTATTTTCTGGAAAAATTATACCTGGTGTAGAGCTAAATACTAAAGTTTTAGGGATTCCAATCGAAATTTTAGGATATAATGTTGATACTGATCTATTGCAAAAATATATTGATGAGACATATATGAGCAATGAAGAAAGATGTAAATTAGAAGTTGAAAGATTATACAACAAATGTATATCAGAAGGTATTTTATTACCTGAGGATTTTGTAGAAAAGTATGATGGATCAATGTATGCATCAAAATATTTACATTCTTTAATTACAAAAGATGAAAATAATAAAAAGCTAATAGATGAAGATTCATGGAAAGATAGTAATATATTTTATAGAAGATATATGTCAGTTCCTACTAGCAAATTTTTTGTTGATATGGATGATATATTACCAAGTTTTGAAAAAGCATCTGAAATAGTTAAAAAATCAGGAGGAATGGTATTTATACCACATATATTTGAATATGGTGAAAATTCTATTAAGATTTTAAATTATATTTTAGATAATTATAAATTTGATGGAATTGAATGTTATTACAGAAATTTTACACAAGAAAAAACAGACTTTTTGTTAGATATATGTAAAAAACATAATTTATATAAATCTGGAGGAAGCGATTATCATGGAAAAAATAAACCAGGTGTAGAAATAGGCACAGGAGAAGGTAATTTAAATGTTCCAGATGACATCATAACTTGGGCTAAAATTTCTGTATGATGTTATAAAAAATGTATTGACAAATATGAATGATGAGAATAAAATGTACGGTATCATAGGCTGAAGTAAAAAACTAGGACCTTAATTAAGGAGGAGTGTTAATGAAAATCTTTTTACCTGAGATTGTCCGGAAAAATGGGGCTTTGGACATGTGTTCACTGCCTTCAAAATGTAACACTAAATTCATAAGTGTTACAGGGCAAGACGGAAGTGGAAAAACCAGCCTGAGGGACAATATCGCTGAGTATCTTTCTGAGAAAGGGAAGACAGTGATAACCGCAAAATCACCATGTGATGCTTATCTTGTAAAATTGCTTAATAATGCAATTAGTCAGGATGGTTACAACGACTGGGACACAGAGCAAATGCTTTTTAACTTTGCAGACGGTTTGTTGTCCAACTACATGCTTCAGATCAATGGCCATTGTGATTACTTTGTATGTCAGAGAGGTCCAATTGACCAGTATGCACACGGAGTGACCAGATCACACAAAACATATGGCGAAATTTATCAAAGTCAGAAACCGGAAAGACTTGCGAAATTTGATGTATATATCCATATGAATTGTGACGCAAAAGTTGCATGGGAAAGAGTGGCTGAAGATGAGGGAAAGGATCGATATGAGTATCCTGAGTACTTTGAACGCCAGGTAGAAAACACAAAAAAATTGTATCAAGATATTATGAAGGACAGTGTTAAGGAACTTGGTTTCTTAAATAGCGCAAAGCATGTGTATATTGATACAACCAACTTGACAATCCAGCAGACTTTCGAAAAGGCAATGAAAGAAATTGAAGATATCCTTTAAAAAGTATGATGAACAAGTTGGATACCAAAGGAGACTACTAGTACAATGGTAGTCTCCGCTTTTTATTATAAATATATGAAATATTGATATGTATTATCATTATATATAGTGTATACAATTACAGTTTTTATGAAATAAAACAAAAAATATCAATTGACAAAAGCTGTAAATCATGATAGAATATTTAACTGTAAGCCGCCTGGGTCGGGTTCATAAAGGCTAATTAAGTTTAGCTACCTAGTATTTTATGCTTAGCGAGTATACATAAAAAGGGAGGTGTACTTAAATGTACGCAGTAATCGAAAGTTGTGGAAAACAATATAAAGTTGCAGAAGGTGATGTAGTATTCTTCGAAAAATTAAATTCAGAAGCTGGTGATACAGTTAAATTTGACAATGTAGTATTAGTATCTGATGATAAAAAAGTAGAAGTTGGAGCTCCTTATGTAAAAGGTGTATCTGTAGAAGGAACAGTAGTTGCAAACGGAAAAGCTAAAAAAGTTTTAGTTTACAAATACAAAGCTAAAAAGAACTACAGAAGAACACAAGGACACAGACAACCATATACAAAGGTTGAAATAAAAAGTATAAAAATGGCTTAATTAGATGCCATAAAAATAAAAAATCCAAAAATGGAAGGAGTGAAAAAACATGGCTCATAAGAAAGGACAAGGTAGTGTTAAGAACGGTAGAGACAGTGAGTCTAAGCGCCTTGGTTTAAAAAGAGCTGATGGACAAATAGTTCCAGCAGGAAATATATTAGTAAGACAAAGAGGAACAAAAATCCATCCAGGAACAAACGTTGGAATCGGAAGCGATGACACATTATATGCAAAAGTAACTGGTAAAGTTAAATTTGAAAGATTAGGAAAAGATAAGAAAAAAGTTAGCGTATATCCAGTAGAAGAAAATGCATAATATAAAATTGATTACAAAAAACGTCAGATTATTCTGATGTTTTTTTGTTGTCTAAAACGAAAATGAAAGAGAAGCCATAGAAATGGCTCCTCCTTTAAACCGTCTTGAATATTTTTACGCGTGTGTAATTCCTAGATACCTAAGAATGTGCCGTAACGAATCTGTATCATTAAGACTGTTGACAACCTTTTTGTATGTTTCCACATTGCTGTGGCAGTAGTCATAATACAGTCTGGTGATATTTGATCCTGTTAATCCGATACTATCAAATTTTGAAAGCATAGTAACAAAATCAAATTCGTCCATCTGTTTCCTCAAATGAAGTAAAAAATTAATTGTGGCTGTGGTTTGCCATCACTAATTAAAACAATCATCTGATTTACAGTCATTGACGGCTGAAGCTGGTGCCGTGAACGATGAAACTTTTGCATGAGTATGCACCTCCTTCTAAAAAAATTGAATGATAATATATTATCACAAATTGACATAATTGTCAACTAACAAAGAAAAATAATTTGATTCATTAATAAATATATGCATGGAAAAATTTTTTATTACAAAAATTTATAAAGTCACTTAAAAGTCACTTATACAATTTAAAATATAAAATGTAAAATGAAAAAATAAAGTAAAAAAAAGCTTGGGACTTTATTTCTAATAAGTAAGTATATCACAGGTTATCAAATCAATAAATCATAAGATTTTGTTGTAAATCTTATGTAATTTATTAAATCTATTATACGAGAAAGGATGATTTTTATGGAAATTTTAAAAGTTGAAAATTTAGTAAAAACATATGGAAAAGGAGAAAACAAAGTAAATGCAGTTGATGATATTAGAAGGTAGAATGCCAGAAAATTCAAATGAAATAGTAATTCCAGAGCATTTAATAAAAAGTGGCAAAATTAATTATACAATAGGTGAAAAAATCACATTAAATTTAGGAAAAAGACAAACAAAAGATGGATTAGAGCTAACACAAGAAGATGCTCTTTTAACTGATGAAAGCGAAGAAACAGAATCATCATCAAAATCAAAAAGTGAAACAGAAGATTTGGAAGAAATAGTAGATACAAAAGAACATACATATACAATTGTTGGTATTATAGAAAGATCAAATTATAAAGGAATTGAAGGATTTTCTGCTCCAGGCTATACAGCTATTTCATATATGGATAATGAAAATGATATAAATACAGCTAATATTTCTGTATTATATTCAAATTTAAAAGATTTTCAAAAGAAAACAGAAGATATAAAAAGTGTAATTGAAAAAAATATTGGAAGTTCAGTAACGGTAAGTTATAATAGTAGCCTAATTGACTATGAGGGTGGAGTTAGTGATACAACAATGGCAAGCTTGTATTCTGTAGGTGCAGTTGTTATTGTTATAATAATTTTAAGTAGTGTATTCGTAATAAGGAATAGCTTTAGTATATCTGTATCAGAAAAAACTAAACAATATGGAATGCTTAGCTCTATAGGTGCAACTAAAAAGCAAATAAAAAAATCTGTATTATATGAGGGCTTTTATATAGGTATAATAGGAATACCTCTTGGTATATTGTGTGGAATGCTAGCAGTTGTAATTTTATTACAAGTTGTTAATGTGTTATTAGGTGATTCTTTAAATGAAAAGTGCGTTTTCAGTATTCCAATATTAGCAATAATAGCATCAATAGTAATATCTGCAATAACAATATATCTATCATGTATATTACCAGCAAGAAGGGCTTCAAAAATATCACCAATAGAAGCTATTCGTGGAAATGATGACATAAAAATAAAGGCAAAAAAAGTAAAAACTTCAAAAATTACAAAAAAGTTGTTTGGAATTGGTGGAGTTATAGCAAGTAAAAATTTAAAAAGAAATAAGAAAAAATACAGAACAACAGTTATATCATTGGTTGTAAGTATATCAATATTTATATCATTATCATCTTTTTTAGATTATGGTGGAAAAATAGTAAATGTATATTATAAAGATTTGGGATATGATATATCGGTTTATGATGGAACAGTTGAAAATTATAATGAAATAACAAAATTAGACAATGTAGAAGAATATTCATATTCATATATGACTGAAGGGTCTGTAGATATTAATAAATATGGATCTGAATTTGGAAAAAAAAGAATTGCCAAGGATGGTGAAGAAACAAATAGCATAACAATTATATTGATAAATAATGATTATTTTAAAAAGTTTATTGAGCACCTAGGAATACAATCAACAAATTACAAAGATATTGCAATTTTAGAAGATGATGCTTATGAATATATCGACGAAAAAACTGTTTTTGAAAATTATTATAGTTTAAAGACTGGTGACTCAATAGAGATTACATTAACAAATGGCGAAAAAAGGACAATAAAAATTAGCAAAAAAACAGATGAACGTCCAATGGGATATAAAAATGTATATTCAAATGGAGGATACTTATTTGTATCAGAAGATTTTATACAAGATAAATCAGATAAAAAAAGTTTCCACGTAGGAGGCCTATTAATAAAATCACAAAATCCAGACGAATTAGAAAATGAAATAAATAATTTAAAAAAGACAAATAATTTATATTCAAAACTATATATAAACAATATATCTAAATATGTAGAAGAAAACCAAAAGATAATTTTATTAATTTCAATATTCTTATACGGTTTTATAGCTGTAATTACTTTAATTGGTGTAACAAATATATTTAATACAATAACAACAAATATGATATTAAGAAGTAAAGAATTTGCAAATTTAAAATCAGTAGGGATGACAACAAAAGAATTTAATAGAATGATTAGATTAGAAAGCATTTTATATGGATTAAAATCTCTATTAATAGGAATACCACTAGGTTTGATAGGTTCATATTGTATATATAATGGTATTGCAAAAGGACTGGATTTTGGATATATATTACCACTAAAGTCAATAATAATTGCAATAATATTTGTATTTATAATAGTAGGCTTAACAATGAAATATTCATTAAATAAAATAAATAAGCAAAACATTATTGAAACAATAAGGGAAGATAATATATAATAAGCTTAAAATTTGGAAAGGATATAAATAATGAAAAATATTTTATTAATTGAAGATAATGAGTCTATATTAAAAGGGTTAGTGTATTCATTAGAGCAAGAACGATTCAAAGTTACTACTGCAATGACAATAAAAGATTCAAAAAATTTACTAGAATCAAATAATATATATAATTTAATAATATTAGATATATCCTTGCCAGATGGAAGCGGATTTGATTTGTGCAAATATATAAAGTCAAACTACAATATTCCAATAATATTTTTAACAGCAAAAGATGAAGAGCAAGATGTTGTACAAGGATTTGATTTAGGAGCAGATGACTATATAATAAAGCCATTCAGAACACGAGAACTAATATCAAGAGCAAATAATATTTTAAGAAGATATAATAATATACGAACAAACTAAAAAAGAGTTTTTAAATGAAATAAGTAAACAAATTGATTGGATTTCATCTTTAACGATATCACTATTAAAATTGGCAAAATTTGATTCTGGTTCAATAGTAATGAATGACGAAATGGTTGATGTTACAAAATTGATGAATGAAGTAATTTCAAATTTAGATATATTATTAGATTTAAAAAATATTCAAATAATAAAAAAATATGACAATAAAGCAACAATAAAAGCAGACTACAAGTGGCAAATAGAGGCATTAACAAATATTTTAAAAAATGCTATAGAGCATAGTAAAGAAAATTCAAAAATTATTATAACAACAATAAATACAAGTGTATTTACAAAAATAATAATACAAGATGAAGGAGAAGGCATAGATTCAAAAGATATAAAACATATATTTGAAAGATTTTATAAATCAGAGCACTCATCTAAAGAAAGTACAGGAATTGGTCTAGCATTAGCAAAAACAATAATTGAAAAAGAAAATGGATATATAAAAGTAGAATCGAAAAGTGGGTGTGGGACTACTTTTGAAATTAAGTATGTAAAATGTTAAAATTTTGCTAGAATATGTATGTGTATTATGATATACTATGAAGAAACAATGAAAGAAGGTCATAAAATAATGGAAGATTTTGAAACAAAAATAACTGTAAGATATGCAGAAACAGATCAAATGGGAGTAGCACATCATTCTGTATATGCAGTTTGGTACGAAGTAGCTCGTACAGAATTTGCAAAAAAATACATAATACCATATTCAGAGGCAGAAAAAGTGGGAATAATGATGCCAGTAGCAGAGCTTACAAGTAAATACTATAAATCAGCATTTTACGAAGATGAACTAACAATTAAAACAGAAATTGAAAATTATTCGCCAGTAAGAATAAAATTCAAATATTCAGTATATAATCAAAAAAATGAGCTAATAAACATAGGCACATCAATGCACGCATGGACTGGAACAGATTTAAAAATAATGAATCTAAAGAAAAAATTCCCAGAAATATATGCAAAAATTGAAGCAATTGGAACAAATAAATAAAGTTCTTTTTTGAAGGAGTATATAATATGGATGGAAATTTAAGAAATATGGCGTCAATCTATTTATATGATGAAAATAGTAATTTTTTGATGTTATATAGAATTGGTTCAAAAGCAATAAAAGATTCTTATATAGGTACAGCAGGAGGACATTTTGAGAAGGAAGAGCTAAATAATGCTAAGGCATGTATTTTAAGAGAGTTAAAAGAAGAAATAAACTTGACGATGAATGATATATCAGATTTAAAATTAAGATATATAACACTAAGATATAAAAAAGACGAAATAAGACAAAATTATTATTTTTTTGCAAAAATAAATAATAAAAATTTAAAATTATCTAGTAATGAAGGAATATTAAAATGGTTTAATTATAAAGAAATTGAAAAATTAGACATGCCACACACAGCAAAATATGTAATAAATCATTATATAGCTGAGGGAAGATTCAACTCAAAAATATACGGAGGAATAGCCGTAAAAAATGATGTAAAATTTATTGAGTTAGAAAATTTTGATTAATTGGCAAGAAAAATGAAAATATAAAATATAGCAATTTTTTTACAATATAATACATGGAAAAAGGTTTATTTTAAAACCATGAACTATAATGCTAAAATATAAGTATAAAAAATATTTATTTTTCATCTTGCCAAAAACAAAAATAAATATTATAATACAAACAAATAAAAAAGGGAGTAGCTTATAAACTACTAATCAACAATCGCGATATAAATCTGGTTAGTAACCTTAACGGTAAGCAAGACTTTTAAAGAAGAGGTGATTTTATGTAATTTTTTCTTTAAAGGTCTTTTTTGTATCAAAAATTAAGATATATACTTGAAAAAAAATCTAAATTATTATAAAAATACATATATATTTAAAATTTACAAATGATATAAAAAAAGACAAAAGCTAAACAAAAAAAGGAGGATTTTTTATGGAAAAAAATTGGTATAATTTATCAGTTAAAGAAACAGAAACAAAGTTAGAAACAAACCTAGAAGAAGGTCTTACAACAGAGCAAGTTACAAAAGCACGCGAAAAATATGGATATAATGAATTAAAAGCACAAAAAAAGAAAAGTTTATTTGTAAAATTTTTAGAGCAATTTAAAGATTTTATGATTATCATATTAATAATAGCTGCAATAATTTCAGGTGCTATTGGATATATGCAAGGCGAAGGAATAACAGACTCGATAATTATTTTTATAGTAATAATAGTAAATGCAATTGTTGGAGTAGCGCAAGAAAGTAAAGCAGAAAAATCATTAGAAGCTTTACAAAAATTAAGTAGTCATGTGGCTAAAGTAATAAGAAATGGTAAGCTTGAAGTAGTACCATCAAAAGATTTAGTACCAGGAGATGTTGTGGTATTAGATACGGGAGATTATGTTCCAGCAGATTTAAGAATAATTGAAGCTGTAAATTTAAAATCACAAGAAGCATCATTAACAGGTGAATCACTTCCAGTTGAAAAAATGTCAAATGAAATAGATAGTAAAAAAATTGGTATAGGTGATAGAAGCAATATGCTATTTTCATCATCACTAATAACATATGGTCGTGGAAAAGGTATTGTTGTAGAAACTGGTATGGAAACAGAAGTTGGTAAAATTGCTGGAATTATAAGTAATACAATTGAAACAGAAACACCACTTCAAACAAAATTAAATAAATTAGGAAAAACACTTGGTATTGCTGCAATTGTAATTTGTTTAGTAATTTTTGGAATAGGATTGTTATACAAAAAAGACCCAATTGAAATGTTTATGACAGCGGTTAGTTTAGCTGTTGCTGCAATTCCAGAGGGGCTAGCAGCTGTATCAACAATTGTTCTTGCAATTGGAGTACAAAGAATGGTAAAAAAACATGCTATTGTTAAAAAATTGCCAGCAGTAGAAACACTTGGTAGTGCAAGCGTAATTTGCTCTGATAAAACAGGAACATTGACTCAAAATAAAATGACTGTTAAAAAGATTTTCTATGATGGTAAATTAGAAAATATAGGAGCAATAAATCAAATTTCACCAGATTTACAAGAACTAATTTATATAAGTATGATGTGTAATGATACAAAAGTTGGTGCAGATAATAAATTAACAGGTGACCCAACAGAAACAGCTTTAATAGATATGGGATTTACTTTAGATTTTCAACCATCTATATTTGAAGAAATGCCAAGAGCAAAAGAAATACCATTTGATTCAGATAGAAAATTGATGACAACAGTAAATAAAAGAGATGGAAAATATTATGTATTTACAAAAGGTGGAATTGATGAATTATTAAAAAGATGTAATAAATATCTTATTAATGGTGAGGTAAAAGATGATTTAAATAATTATATTCCGGAGATTAAAAAACATAATGAAGATATGGCAAGTGATGCATTAAGAGTTCTTGCAATGGCTTATAAAATTTTAGATCATGAACCAACAGATGAAGAAATGAAAAATATGGAAAGTGATTTAATTTATGTTGGTATGGTTGGTATGATAGATCCACCAAGAGAAGAAGTTAAAGTTGCGGTTGAAAAATGTAAATCTGCAGGTATTAAAACAGTAATGATTACTGGTGACCATAAATCAACAGCGGTAGCAATTGCAAAAGATTTAGGAATTCTTTGTGAAGGTGATAAAGCAATAACAGGTAGTGAACTTGAAGAAATGTCTGATGAAGAGCTAATTAAAAACGTTAGACATTATGCTGTATATGCTCGTGTTTCACCAGAGCATAAAGTTAGAATTGTAAAAGCTTGGCAAGCAAATGGTGAAATTGTTGCTATGACAGGTGATGGTGTAAATGATGCACCAGCTTTAAAAACAGCAGATATAGGCTGTGCAATGGGAATTGTTGGTACAGATGTATCAAAAGAAGCTGCAGATGTAATTTTAACAGATGATAATTTTGCAACAATAGTATCTTCAGTAGAAGAAGGTAGACGTATATATGATAATATATTAAAAGCAATTCAATTTTTATTATCAAGTAATGTTGGAGAAATAATTGTATTATTTGTGGCAATATTAATAGCACCATTACTAAGCTCAAAATATGGTATTGATATTAACTATATTACACCATTGTTACCAGTACAGATATTATGGATAAATTTAGTAACAGACTCATTACCAGCATTAGCATTAGCTGTAGATCCTGCAGAGCGAGACATAATGAAACGAAAACCAGCTAAAAAACAAAAAGGAATATTTACAAAAGGTATGACTTGGAGAATCGTATATCAAGGTTTAATGATTGGTTTTATAACACTAGCAGCATTTATAATTGGTATTGCAACTCCTGATGAAAAACTTCCAGATATGATTGAAATTGAAGGAAAATATTATAATGTACAAGAAATAGATAATGTAGAGCAAAAAATTGCTGATGGTGCAAAATTATTAGATAAACAACAGGTTAAAGTAGAAATTGGTCAGGCAATGGCCTTCATAGTATTGGCATTAAGTGAATTAGTTCATGTATTTAATATTAGAAATAACAAAAAATCTATATTCAAAACTGGAATAGGTGGAAACAACTGGTTATTTGGAGCAATTGCAATAGCAGCAGCATTAGTATTTGTAATATTACTAATACCAGAATTAAGGCATGTATTTAGTATACCAGTATTACCAAAATCTAATATAATTGAGACAGTATGTTTAGTATTAGCACCTATAGTTATTGTTGAAATATTCAAGTTATTAAAAGTAAATACTGCAAAAGATGAAGAGATGTAGTTAAACAGAACCAAAAAACGGAGCAATTAAATTTTAATTTTGCTCTGTTTTTTTATTTACAGAATTTAAATTTTTATGTATAATTGCGTAAGTTAATATAAATAATAAAGTAATTGGAGGTAAGAATATGATTAAACATATAAATAAAGAAAATTTTAAAACTGAAATTTTGGATTCTACAGAGCCAATATTGGTAGATTTTTTTGCAACATGGTGTGGACCTTGTAATATGTTAAGTCCAATACTTGAAAATATATCAAATACAAGAGCAGATTTTAATATAGCTAAAGTAAATATTGACGAATTAAGAGATTTAGCAATAGATTACGAAGTAGAAGTTGTTCCAACACTACTAATATTCAAAAACGGAAAAGTAGTAGGCAGAATAGAAGGCCTAGTAAGCGAAGAAGAGATAGTAAATAAGGTTCAAGAATGCAAATAAATAATTTTAAATAATTTAAATTAAGGAGTCAAAGATGAAAGGTTATAGAATAAACCCAGACAAAGAATATACTCAAAAAATAATAGAAGGTATATACAAAAAAGATGGTCATTGCCCTTGTAGAGTATATGCAGATGAAACAACACTATGTCCATGTGACCAATTTATAAATGAAGGAATATGTAAATGTAATTTGTATGTAAAAATACAATAAAAAATCATTATTTTCAAAAAAACTAGTGACATAAACTAAATTTTGAGTTAATATATATAAATGTAAGCCAAAATATAAGAAATAAAATACAAAAGAATATACAAACCAAAGAAGAAGGGAAGATTTTATACAATGATACAATATATTAACAAAATACCAACAAAAATAGAATATTTTGAAATGCTAAGAACAATATGCGAGTATCCAGAAATAGATGTATCCGAAATAAGCCAAGAGCTAGATGGAGCACTAACTGCTGTATGTGCATATAATGGTGAAAGAATGATAGGAATGGGTCTAGTAAAAAAAGAGCAAAAATATCTTTGCATAGAAGATTTAATTGTAAATTCAGAGCCATTAAAAGAAGAAATACAAAACAATATAATAGTAAGACTAATGAAACAGGTAAATCAGATGAAGTATTATGATGTAACTGTAAGAGATTGTTTAGATATGCAAGAAGAACAATCAGATAGTATGGAAGAAAATGACGAAAATGCAAATCAAAATGTTGGTGCATAAAAAATAATAAATTTAAAAAAACTATTACACGAAATTAAATTTTGTGTTATAATAGATAAGCTGTAAAAAAAGCAATTAGCAATTGCTTTTTTATTTTTGCACAAAAAACTTAAGAAAGGAAGATGAAAAAATGAATCAGGAAGAAAATATTCTAGGAACAGAAAAAATAGGAAAATTAATGAGAAAATTTTCTATTCCATGTATAATATCACTATTAGTAAATTCGTTATACAACATAGTCGATCAAATATTCATAGGATGGAAAGTTGGAACTTTAGGAAATGGAGCAACAAATGTAGTATTCCCATTAACAATGATATGTTTAGCTTTTTCATTAATGTTTGGTGATGGAAGCTCAGCATTTTTAAATTTAAAATTAGGGCAAAAAAAGCAAGAAGAGGCAAGTAAAGGTGTTATAAATGGAATAATATTATCTACAATAATGGCAATATTAATATGTGTATTAAGTATAATATTTTTACCACAAATATTAAATGTTTTTGGTTGTACAGATGTACTAAGACCATATGCATTAGATTATGGATTTATAATAGTTATTGGATTACCATTTATGATGATAGGAACAACATTAAATTCAATAATAAGAGCTGATGGAAATCCAAAATTTGCTATGACATCAATGATAACAGGTGCTGTATTAAATATAATATTAGATTATATACTTATGTTTGTAATTCCAATGGGAGTAAAAGGTGCAGCAATAGCAACAATTATAAGTCAAATAGTTACAGCAGTTTTAAATATAACACATTTAAGAAAAATGAAAAATGTTAAGATAACAAAAAAATCATTAAAATTAGAAGGTTCAATATGCAAGAATGTATCAATGCTTGGAATAAGCAGTTTTATTACTCAAATGAGCATTGTAGTTGTAATGGCATTTGAAAATAACTTATTAGGAAAATATGGAGCAAGTTCAAAGTATGGAGCAGAAATTCCAATAACAGTACTTGGAATTGTAATGAAAATAAGCCAAATATTAAATAGTATAATAATTGGTATAGCAGCAGGTGCTCAACCAATTGTTGGATATAATTATGGTGCAGGTAAATATGACAGAGTAAAGAAAACATTAAAAACTGTATTAGGATTAAGTTTAATAATAAGTACAATAGCATTTTTATTATTCCAATTAATTCCAGATAAATTAATTTCACTATTTGGAAATGGTGATGATAATTACATAGAATTTGCTTGTTTAGCATTTAGAACATATTTAATGTTATGTATATTTAATGGTGTTCAAATACCATCAGGAATATTCTTCCAAGCAATTGGAAAAAGTGTAAAAAGTGCGGTATTATCAATATCAAGACAAATTGCATTTTTAATACCAAGTATGGTTATTTTAGGTCACTTGTATGGAGTAACAGGAGTATTATCAGCAGGGCCAGTTGCAGATGGATTAGCATTTGTAATTGCAGCAATATTACTTATAAAAGAGGTTCGTTCATTAGGTAAAAAAGCTAATGCAAGCAGTACTTTACCAGATGATACAAGTACAGATAATAAATTAGAAAAACATACAGTAATAACAATTTCAAGAGAATATGGCTCTGGAGGAAGATATATTGGTAGATTAGTTGCTGATAAATTAGGAATTAAATTTTATGATAGAGACTTAGTTGAAAAATTATCAGAAAAAACAGGTTTATCAACAGAATATATTGAAAATAATGAGCAAAAAAGAGGAATATTAGATGCATTAAATAGTGGATGCTATTATAATTTAACAAATGCAGATGAATTATTTGTTCAAGAGTCAGAATTAATAAATGATTTAGCTAAAAATGAGTCTTGTGTAATAATAGGAAGATGTTCAGATTTTATTTTAAAAGACAACAAAGATGTAATAAACATATTTGTATACAGTACAATGGAAAATAAAATAGAAAGAGCAGTAGAAAGATATAACTTAAGCAAGAAAGAAGCTGAAAAAGAAATAAAAAATATAGATAAATTAAGAAGCAATCACTACAAACATTATACAGGAAAAGTATGGGGAGATAACCAAAATTACGATTTATGTATAAATAGCGACACTTTTGGAGTAGAAAAAGCAGCTGATATGATATGTGAAATTGCGATGAAAAAATAATTTTAAGACAGAGAAAATTGATGTATTCTAAATGGAATCCACATCAGAATGCTCTGTCTTTTTTATTACATACATATTACAATAGTATTACATTTTTATAACATAGTAGTAATAGTTTTATTAGTATGTTATAATTTTTTTATTAAATAGTAAGGAGAGAAAAGTGAATAAAGTATTAAGTAATTCATATACAGAAGTTAGTTACATCTTAAATATTTTAGGTGACAACTATAAAAATAAAATTCCTAAAAAAATTTTAGAATGTATTTATAATAATAAAAATGATAATTATTACTATTTAC
>OLPV01001199.1_pt1 | contig 19658 bp, 15 predicted proteins | sample 1671961 | NCBI WGS metagenome assembly OLPV01 (sample SAMEA3136630, study PRJEB25190) | human gut metagenome | biome: human gut; feature: human-associated habitat; material: faeces | place: Austria | collected 2013
CGAGGTAACCACATGAGCAAAATAGAAGCATCGAAGATGCGATTTTGCGAATGTGGTTCTGAATAATTAAACAAGAGCGAAAAAAGGCGGACTGAGTCGATCAGCCCGTCTTTTCGCGTTCTTCATCACAAATGTCTTTCGTTAGGCATATCTATTTTCATCGTAATAACAAAAGATATGTCGAAAAAAGGAAAAATATCCGAAAAACTGGGAAAGAAAAGATGAAAAAAAGCCTGCTTTTTGTCGAATGATAGTGGTCAGACCGCGAATCCTGCGAAGCATTTTCCGTGCGTTTTGAAAATAACTTCGTTATAATGTACGTGTGTTGAGACATATAAATAACTAGCTGCAAAAAAAGTTATATACAACCAGTTAGCAGAATAACTAGTACATGCAGCAGCCGCTATGGTACCAGCAGCTGCGAATAAAAAGCAGGAGGAATCAAAAATGCCAGAAAGAAACGCAGAAAATAACAGAGTCAGTGTCATTGGAGTTGTCGTGTCAGGGTTTGAATTTAGCCATGAGGTCTTTGGGGAGAGTTTTTACATAATGGAGCTGTCAGTAAATCGCTTAAGCGATCAGTCTGATACGATCCCTGTGATGATTTCAGAGCGTCTTATCGATATCAATCAGGATTATAGAGGACGCACAATGGAAGCAATCGGACAGTTTCGTTCTTATAATCGTCATGAGGGAACGAGAAATCGTCTTGTACTCTCTGTGTTTGTCAGAGAATATCATTTCATGGAGGCATTTACAGATTATACGAAGACAAATCAGATCATGCTTGACGGATACATCTGTAAACCGCCGGTGTATAGAAAGACACCGCTTGGACGTGAGATCGCAGATCTTCTGGTAGCAGTCAACCGCCCTTACAGCAAGAGTGATTATATTCCATGTATTGCATGGGGACGAAATGCACGCTATGTATCAACCTTTGAGGTAGGTACCAGACTTAGAGTGTGGGGCCGTGTCCAGAGCAGAGAGTATATGAAAAAGATAAGCGAAACTGAGAGTGAGAAACGAATCGCATATGAAGTTTCCGTAAGTAAATTAGAATATGTCGAGCAGAAGGGTTGACAGCACTGTAAAATTGATGTACACTAAAGAAAATTCATACAAAAGGTAGAGGTTGCGCTACTGATAAGTAGGCTGATGGATGCAGGCAAAGAGCAAGGGAAGTCAGCTAAAAGGCATTGGCGCCGAAAGAATGGCTGTGCAAAGGCTGTTCTTGGGCATATATCGAATAGGTATATGACTGTCATCTGTTCACAGATGGGGAGCTACTAAGGGAAATAGAAAAAGAAAACCTTATGAGCCGGCCGCATGTGACCGGCTTTTTCTTTGGAGAAATCCCAAGACACTCTGGTGGCTGCATTTGAATAGAGTATTACCTGAATCAAGAAAGGATGGTATTAGTATGTCAATATTTAAGGGAGCAGGAGTTGCAATCGTCACTCCATTTACACAGGATGACAAGGTTAATTTTGAAGAACTGGGAAAAATGATTGATTTCCAGATTGCTGGAGGAACAGATGCGATCATCATCTGCGGAACAACAGGTGAATCTTCCACATTGACTCATGATGAGCATGATGCATGTATCAAGTTTGCTGTTGAGCATACAGCAGGCAGAGTTCCTGTTATTGCAGGTACAGGATCAAACTCCACAGCAGAGGCAATTCGCTTGTCCACACATGCACAGAATAACGGTGCAGATGCACTGCTTCTTGTAACACCATATTATAACAAGGCAACACAGAAGGGTCTGATTCAGCATTATACTGCAATTGCAAACAGCGTAGATCTGCCAATCATTCTGTACAACGTGCCGTCACGTACAGGTGTTAACATTTTGCCGCAGACTGCTGTTACACTCGCAAAGAATGTAAAGAATATTGTAGCAATCAAGGAAGCAAGCGGAAATATTTCTCAGGTAGCAGAGCTTGCCGCACTTGCAGACGGCTGCATCGATATCTACTCTGGAAATGACGATCAGGTTGTTCCGCTTCTGTCACTTGGCGGTGTTGGTGTCATCTCCGTTTTATCAAATGTAATGCCTAAGCTGACACATGATATGGTTATGAGCTACTTAAACGGTGATGTAAAGTTAAGCCGTCAGCTTCAGCTATCTGTTATGAACTTAAATAAGGCACTTTTCTGTGAAGTAAATCCTATTCCGGTAAAAGAAGCACTGAATATGATGGGATGGAATGCAGGTGCAGTGCGTTCTCCTCTGTGCGAGATGGAGCCGCAGCATAAGGAACTGCTTCGTAAAGAATTAACAGCAATGAAGCTGATCTGAAACTGATCTTAAGACGGAGGAACAAACGATGGTACGTATTATTTTAAACGGATGCAATGGTGCAATGGGCAAAATGTTAGCCAATATCATTGCACAGGATGAGCAGGCACAGGTTGTGGCTGGAATTGATATCACGCAGGCAGCTGATACACCATTTCCTGTATTTGAATCTATCAAAGCATGTGATGTAGAGGCAGATGCACTGATTGATTTTACCGTTTCAAAAATCACAGATATGGTATTAGATCAGTGTGCACAAAAAGGACTTGCACTAGTTCTTGCAACAACAGGACTTTCCGATGAGCAGCTTGCTCATGTGCAGGAGGCAGGAAAAACAATTCCGATTGTACAGTCCTACAACATGTCTCTTGGAATCAATACACTTGCAAAGATCGTAGAGCTTATTACACCTGTACTTGCAGACGCTGGATTTGATATCGAGATCGTAGAGAGCCATCACAGACGCAAGCTTGATGCACCAAGCGGTACAGCAATCATGCTCGGAAACGCAGCAAACAAATCATTAAATGGTGAATATCATTTTGTATTTGACCGCAGTGAAAGACGCGAGAAGAGAGATCCAAAGGAGATCGGATTCTCAGCAGTCAGAGGCGGAACCATCGTAGGAGTACATGATGTAATTTACGCAGGAGAGGATGAAGTAATCGAACTGAACCATCAGGCATTCTCCAGAGGTGTATTTGCAAAGGGCGCTGTCCAGGCAGCAAAGTTTCTGCAGGGAAAAGAGCCAGGTGTATATACCATGCGCGATGTAATAGGATAATATGATACCAGAGTCAAAAGGCATGTTGGTATCATTAGAAAGCCCCGGGCAGAGCCCAGGGCTTTTTTCATGTCAGTAGTATGATAATCAGAAGCCGCATCCACAGCAGCTAAGTAACAGGATCCAGATCAGGGCATCACAGCCACAGCTGTTTCCATTGTTAAAGAAGCCATTGCCGCCGCCGCATCCGCAGCCATCATTGTTATTCCATCCACCGCAGAATAACAGGATAAGGATGATCCACATGCAATTGCATCCGCCAGAAGTATTTGTCTGTGTGCATCCGCCGCAGTTTGTTGCTGCTAAATCACTCATAGGAGATACCTCCAAAATCATTTACAGTGTATCTTATGCGTCATAGTCTCAAGGAGTTACACTTTTTTATTTTTCTTTCGCCGTTTCTGCAATAGTGAGGAAACCTCGCAGAATATATCCTCACTGATTAAAGCAGGATGAGCATTAGGATAAATGATCCATTCAGTGTTTGACAGCTTAATGCGTTTTTTGCTCTTAGCACTTTCCTTTTTTGTAGTTCCCTGAATAAGTGTACCAGTGTAGACGGGATTAGTCAGAATATGGCGCACACTTGAGGCAGACCATTTTGGAATTTTGCCGTCAGCTTCATCTGTGATTTTATTTTTAGAAAAAGGCGTTTGAAATAAAATGCCCTGCTGGATCTTATAAAAGCATGGCGGCATAACCTGCTTCTTAGTGAGCAAAGAAGCGATTTTTGAAAGACTAAATCCATCAATATAAAGCTGATAAATTTCCCGTACAACGGCGGCAGCAGGCGGATCAGGAATTAAGCTGTGCAAATGGGCAGGGTCCTTTGTATATCCATAACAAGCAAATGAGCCAATAAACTGGCCACGCATCATCTTATCGCGAAGAATCTGGCGAATATTATCGGAAAGATCCTCGCTGTACCATTCATTAATCAGCCCATTTATCTGTCGAAGCCGTAAATTTTTCATGTCATTTGTATCAACACCATCACAAATTCCAATCAGACGGACATGCCAAAGAGGAAACACTTCATTTAAATAATATTGAGCCGTCTCCATATCCCTGGTAAAACGTGACTGGTTTTTGCAAAGAATCGTGTCAAAACGCCCACAGCGAGCATCCTCAATCATGCGGCAAAAAGCAGGACGTGTATTATCAAGTCCAGAATAATTTTCATCCACATACATACAATAGACAGAGAATCCATTTTTCTTCGCATATTCGCAAAGCAGCTTCTGCTGATTTTGAATGCTTTCGCTTACTTCATCACAAGCCAGATTGTCATCCTCGCGGGAAAGACGGCAGTAAATAGCAGCCTTTTTCTCCATCCGCATAGCTCCTCTTTTACCCCTTTTTATCAGATTATGAAAATATGCAAATAAACGTGTTATAGTTTACTTTGCTTAAATTAGCCCTAAGGTGTAATGGTTTCGTCGCCGGACCAAACTCCGCAGGTTCCTTTTATGTTTTTTCTTATCAAAAGTTACTTTGAAAGACCTGCTCCAAGTGTCCGGCTCGTGAAATCCATTCACCTTAGGGCTCTTGTAATACAATTGCGAAAAAAATTCAATAATAGCCCTTGACATATGGCGCAAAAAAAGGTATAGTTAAATCAACGATTAAACAATCGTTTAATTGAAAGAGAGCGAAACAATACGCCAAAATAAAAAAAGAAAGGATGGCAAACATTATGAGAAAGACATTCGAGTTAGAGGATTTAGATTGTGCAAACTGCGCTGCAAAGATGGAGGAAGCAATCAAGAAGCTTCCTGGTGTAAAGAGAGTTTCTGTAAACTTCATGACACAGAAGATGATTTTAGATGCTGAGGACAGCCAGTTTGATGAAATACTGCAGGCAGCAGTAAAGTGCATTGCAAAGGTAGAGCCAGACTGCAGAGTAGTTCTGTAAGCACACAAAAAGTGAAAGAAGTGGTTTAGTTATGTTAAAGAAGATGACAAAAAAGCAAAAAAAGCAGTTTTACAAGATTGTGGTAGCCTTTGTGCTGTTGATTGTCGGAGTCATTCTTCCGATTCCAGAGCTTTATAAGCTTATATTTTTCATTCCTGGCTATTTAATCGTTGGCTATGATGTGCTAGCGAAGGCAGGAAAGAATATCACAAAGGGTCAGGTGTTTGATGAAAACTTTCTGATGGCAATTGCAACAATTGGTGCATTTGCGCTGCAGGAGTATACAGAAGGAATAGCTGTTATGCTGTTTTATCAGGTAGGAGAGCTGTTCCAGTCATACGCTGTAAATCAGTCCAGAAAATCAGTTGCATCATTAATGGATATCAGACCTGACAGTGCAGTTGTTCTTCGCGATGGCGTTGAGGAAGAAGTATTTCCAGACGAGGTTGCAGTAGGAGAGATTATCATTGTAAAGCCAGGTGAGCGCATTCCTCTTGATGGTATTGTGTTAGAGGGAAGCAGCATGGAGGATACAAAGGCTCTTACAGGAGAGGCCGTTCCAAGAAAGGTATCTGTTGGCGATGAGATCATCAGCGGCTGTATCAATCTGACGAATATCTTAAAGATTCGCACCACAAAGGAATACGGCGAGTCAACTGTAGCAAGAATCCTTGATCTTGTTGAAAATGCAAGCAGCCAGAAAGCAAAGGTAGAAAACTTTATCACCAAGTTTGCACGATATTATACGCCGATTGTTGTCGGTCTGGCAGCATTTATTGGTTTGATCGTTCCGATTTTCCTGCCAGGTCATCCGTTTGCAGAGTGGATTTATCGTGCATTGTCATTCTTAGTTTGTTCCTGTCCATGTGCACTTGTTATCTCAGTACCGCTTAGCTTCTTTGGAGGCATTGGCTGTGCAAGTAAGAATGGTGTGTTAGTAAAGGGAAGCAATTACCTAGAGGCTGTATCAAAAGCAGAAACTATGGTATTTGATAAGACAGGTACGCTGACAAAGGGAACATTTCGTGTGACAAAGCTTGCCCCGGTAGAGGGAAGCAGCGAGTCATCACTTCTTTTAAACACAGCTACAGCAGAGCAGTATTCCAGTCATCCAATCGCATTGTCTGTATTATCTGCATGGAAGGAAAAAAATGGCAAAGAGCTGGCAAAGGTAGAGGATGCACAGGAGATTGCAGGAAAAGGCTTAAAGGTAACTGCCGGTGGTCATGTAATCCATGCTGGAAATCAGAGCCTTATGGCAGAGCTTGGCTTGACAGTTCCGACACCAGAGGAAGCGGCAACTGTTGTATATACAGCAGTAGATGGTGTATACAGCGGCTATCTTTTAATTTCCGATGAAGTAAAAGAGGATGCAAAAGAGGCAATCAGCCGCCTGCATCATGTCGGCGTAAAGAAAACAGTTATGCTGACAGGAGACAGAAAAGCCATAGGTGAGTATACAGCAAAGCTGCTTGATCTTGATGAAGTGCACACCGATCTGCTTCCGGCAGATAAGGTAAGCTATGTCAATGATTACTGCAATAAAAAGACAAAAGGCAGAATGGTTTGCTTTGTAGGAGACGGCATCAACGATGCACCAGTTCTTGCAAGAGCTGACGTTGGAATAGCCATGGGCGGACTTGGATCTGATGCAGCAGTCGAGGCAGCAGATATTGTAATCATGGAAGATCAGCCGTCAAAGCTTGCCGATGTAATTCAGATAGGAAGAAGAACAGTTCAGATCTGCAACCAGAACATTGTATTTGCAATTGCAGTCAAAGTTATTATTCTTGCACTTGTAGCAGCAGGATTTGCAAATATGTGGGCAGCCGTATTTGCTGATGTAGGTGTTGCAGTTATAGCCATCTTAAATGCAATGAGAACATTATACTATAAACCACAGAAATAAGAGAAAAGAGAGCACAGAAATGTGTTCTCTTTTTTTAGAAGAAACGAAATTATATTTACTATTTTTATAGAAGATTATTTCTATTTTTAAGAAAAAAGTAAAAATTGCGCTATATATAGGAAAAATGTTATTGCAAAGCGACTTCTTTGTATGATATGATGAAAGAAGTGGTTAACCACGGACTCTATAAATGCTAAAGGAGAAACCTTTTATGGCAACATATCTTATTGACTATGAAAATGTCAAATCAGAAGGTATTAAAGGAATTGCGCAGCTTAGCGAAGAAGACCGCGTTGTGATCTTTTATAGTCACAATGCAGATACCATTACTTTTGAAGCAATGGATATGATTTTTAATTCAAAGGCACAGGTATCAAAGTACAAAATTCTGTGCGGTGGAAAAAATGCACTTGATTTTCAGCTATCCACGTATCTGGGCTATCTGATTCATGAGGCAAAAGATTCCTATTTCTATATTATCAGTAAAGACAACGGATTTAAGCACGTAGTAGATTTTTGGAAGAGAACATTCCGCTTTGACGGATATGTATACTGCTTTGCGACAATCGCAGATGGTAATGCAAGACAGAACCGCTTTAAAAATGCAACTGCAAAAGAGCGTGCACGTGCAATGGAAGAAGAACTCGCAGCAATGAGCGAAGAGCTTGAGGCTCAGGGTGACAGTGACTTAGAAGAGTCAGAAGAAGACTCTGCACCAGAAACAAAAGAAGCTGTAAAAGAGGCTGTAAATGAAGCAGAGGCTGTTAATGACAAAGAAAGCAGTGAAGCAGAAGAAATGATGCAGGAAGAAGAGCCAGAAGAAACAGATGAAGTGGCTGAACAAGAAATAGAAGAAGCACCTGCAAAGGAAGAAGTACAGGAAGAACCTACAGAAGAAGAACCAGTACAGGAAACAGAGTCAGTACAGGAAGAGCCTGCAAAAGAATTAGTACAGGAGACAGAACTGGTACAGGAAAAGTCTGCAGAAGAGCCAGTACAGGAAAAATCTGCAGAGAAAGAATCTGCAGAAGAACCAGTACATGAACCAGAACAGCAAAAAGAAAACAAAGAACCAGAAAATTTTGCATCTGATACAATAATTTATCCAGTTCAGCAGCATAAGCCAATTTCTGTAATGCCACCTGCACAGCTTCCAGATTCTGTCAGAAAGGAGCTTGAAAAGGCAGATGCGCAGTATAAGGATAGCAGCGAGGAAGATCTTCAAAAGAAGATTGCTGCGGCAGTGTCAGCTTCAACTATTACTGTAGTGGAAAGCGGAATGACCATTCATCATGTAGAAGAAGAAACTAAGACAAAGCCGGTAAAGAAAAAGGCACCTGCAAAAACGAAAAAAGCACCAAAGCAGGAAGAAGCATCAGAAAATGAAGTAAAGCCAAAGAAGACAAGAACAGCTAAAACTTCAAAGAAGAAAACAGAAAAAGAAGCTTTAGCAGCAGAAGAAAAGCTAGAAGAAAAGCCAGCAGAAGAAAAGCCGGCAAAGCCAGCCAGAAAGCCAATTACAAGAAGTACAAGAGCTAAAAAAGAGGCAGCGCCAGCTGAGGAAAAGCCAGTAAAGGAAAAAACGGCAAAAGAGAAGCAAGTAAAGGAAAAGCTAGTGCAGGAGAAGCCAGCTGAGGAAGCAACGGAACCAAAAAAGCCAGCGCGCAGAGGACGCCGTCCGAAGGCACAAAGCAACATTGCAGCAAGTTTTGAATAAATATAAAAAAGGAGATGTGAATAATGAAATATTATTTAGCAGTTGATATCGGTGCATCAAGTGGAAGACATATTTTAGCACATCTTGAGGATGAAAAGATCGTTCTTGAGGAAATGTATCGTTTTACGAATGGAAATGTAACAAGAGATGGTCATCTGTGTTGGGAGTTAGACAGACTGTTTGAGGAAATTGTAAACGGAATTGCAGCCTGTGCAAAGGCAGGCAAGGCACCATCATCTATGGGTATCGATACATGGGGTGTTGACTTTGTTCTTCTTGATAAGAATAATCAGATTCTTGGAGATACAATTGCATACCGTGACAGCCGTACAGATGATATGGACAAACTCTTAGAGACAATGATCTCCCCAGAGGAGCTGTATGAGCGCACAGGAATTCAGAAGCAGCTGTATAATTCTATCTATCAGCTTCTTGCAATCAAGAATGAGCATCCAGAGTATATTAAGAATGCAGAGCATTATCTGATGGTTCCAGAGTATTTTAACTACCTGCTTACTGGAGTGATGATGAACGAGTACACCAATGCAACGACAGGACAGCTTGTAAATGCCGTTACAAAGGATTGGGACTACGAGCTGCTTGACAGAATCGGCATTCCATCTAAGATCTTTGGAAAGCTTCATATGCCAAAGACAAGCGTTGGTATGTTAAAGCCAGAGATTGCAAAAAAGTGCGGATGCCAGACAGAAGTAATTCTTCCGGCAACACATGATACAGGCTCCGCTGTTTTGGCAGTTCCGGCAAACGATGATGACTTTATCTATTTAAGCTCAGGTACATGGTCACTTATGGGAATTGAGAGAAAGTATGCAGAGTGCAGCTTAAAGAGCATGAAGTATAACTTTACAAACGAAGGCGGTTATGATTATCGTTTCCGTTATTTAAAGAATATCATGGGTCTGTGGATGCTGCAGAATGTCCGCAAGGAAATGAATACAGACAATAAGACCTACACGTTCCCAGAGCTGATTGCAATGGCAAAAGAGGCAGATGGCTTCCCGTCAATCGTAAATTGCAATGACAGCAGCTTCCTTGCACCAAAGAGCATGACAGATGCAGTACGCTATTACTGTGAGAGAACAGGCCAGAAGATTCCTCAGTCTATGGGTGAGGTTATGGTAGTTATCTACAATTCACTTGCTCAAAGCTATAAGGATACTGTTGCAGAGCTTGAAGAAATGTCTGGACGCAAGTTTTCAAGAATCCATGTTGTAGGCGGCGGCTGCCAGGATATGTTCTTAAATCAGAAAATCAAAACCTTTACAGGAAAAGAGGTTTATGCAGGACCAGTAGAAGGCACAGCACTTGGCAATCTTATGGTTCAAATGTTAAAGGATGGCAGCTTTAAGACACTTGAAGAGGCAAGAGAGTGTGTTGCATCATCATTTGATGTAAAAAAAGTAGACTGATTTACAAATTAGTTTGTGATAAAAGACGAAAAAAGAGAATCCCGTTTCGGCGGGGTTCTTTTTTTGAAAACAAAAGGCAAATCTCAATATATTTATAATAATTGCAAAGTTATTTTATTTACAGCAGACATATTTCGTGATATGCTTAATTCAGCATCAGGGAAATACCTGATAGTGAAGCGGATATAAGCAGATAAGGAGATTACAATTATGCAGACTAAAATGAGAGAAGAATTTGCAAAGATTTTTGGAGAAGGAAGAGAGCCTGAGTTTTATTTTGCGCCAGGACGTGTTAATCTGATTGGAGAGCATACCGATTATAACGGCGGTCATGTATTCCCATGCGCACTCAGCATTGGTACCTACGCTCTGGCAAGAAAGAACGACTGCGGCAAGATGCGTTTTTACTCCCTGAACTTTACCAGATTTGGAATGCTGGCAGTAGAGGGACCGGCAAACGAGTTTACAAATGTTCCGGCAGATAACTGGTGCAATTACCCGAAGGGTGTTATGTGGGCATATACACAGAAGGGTCATACCATTGATAGTGGTCTTGATATTTTATATTATGGAAATATTCCGAATGGTTCCGGTCTTTCCTCCTCAGCATCTATCGAAGTAGTAACAGCAGTTATTTTAAATGATCAGTTTGGATTTGATGTTGATATGGTTGAAGTCAGCAAGATCTGCCAGTTCTCAGAGAACAAATTCAACGGTGTAAACTGTGGTATCATGGATCAGTTTGCTATCGCAATGGGAAAAGCAGGTCATGCAATCTTCCTTGACACAGCAGATCTTTCCTACACATATGCACCGCTTGAGCTTACAGGTGCAAAGATTGTAATTGCATGCAGCAACAAGAAGAGAGGACTTGCAGATTCCAAGTATAATGAAAGAAGAAGCCAGTGTGAGACAGCACTTGCACAGCTTCAGGCAGTAAAGCCAATCAACAGCCTTGGTGAGCTTACAGAGGAAGAGTTTGATGCCATTGCAGATACAATCACCGATCCGGTAAACAGAAAGAGAGCAAAGCATGCTGTATATGAGAATCAGAGAACTATCCGTGCAGTAGAGGCACTTAAGAATAACGATATCGCACTGTTTGGAAAGCTTATGAACGAATCTCATGTATCACTGCGTGATGACTACGAGGTAACAGGAATTGAGCTTGATACCTTAGCTGAGACTGCATGGGAGCAGCCAGGTGTAATCGGTTCCAGAATGACAGGAGCAGGCTTTGGCGGCTGTACCGTAAGTATCGTAGAAGATGACAAGATTGATGCCTTCATCGAGAACGTAGGAAATGTATATAAGGATAAGATCGGCTATGCAGCAGACTTCTACGTAGTAACTGTAGGTGACGGCGCACATAAGATGTAATACCAGGGGCGAAAAGCAACGGAGCAATTCGTAAGTATTACTTAACTTAGAAAAAAGACTTTTTAGAAAGGCATGGTAGAGTGATGACAGTATATGAGGCAATCGCAGCACTCGTTCAGTATGGAATTGATACAGGACTGACACCTGAGTGTGAGCGCATTTATACAACAAATCAGCTGCTTGAAATCATGCAGCTTGATGATTATGAGGAACCGGTAGAAACGACAGCAGCACCGTTAGAGGAAATTTTAGATGTGCTGCTTGCAGATGCATGCAGTCGTGGACTGACACAGGACAGCGTAGTGTACCGTGATTTGTTTGACACAAAGCTGATGAATGCGCTTATGCCAAGACCGTCACAGGTAAGAGAGGCATTTTGGAAGGAATATAAGGAAAGCCCAGAGAAGGCAACCGAATATTTCTACAAGCTGAGTCAGGATTCAAATTATATCCGCCGCTATCGTGTATGCAAGGATATGAAGTGGATGACCGCCACTGAATATGGCGATCTTGATATTACAATCAATCTGTCAAAGCCAGAGAAGGATCCAAAGGCGATTGCAGCAGCACGTACACAGAAGCAGAGCGGCTATCCAAAATGTCTGCTTTGCATTCAGAACGAAGGCTATGCAGGACGTGTTAACCATCCGGCAAGACAGAACCACAGAATCATCCCGATTACAATCAATCAGTCTCAGTGGGGCTTCCAGTATTCTCCATACGTGTACTATAATGAGCATTGTATCGTATTTTGCGGAGAGCATTCACCGATGAAGATTGACCGCAGCACATTTGTAAAGCTGTTTGATTTTGTCGGCCAGTTCCCGCATTACTTCCTTGGATCAAATGCTGATCTTCCAATCGTAGGCGGTTCTATTCTGACACATGATCATTTCCAGGGCGGTCACTACGAGTTTGCAATGGCAAAGGCTCCAATTGAGACACCAGTAACAATCCCAGGCTACGAGGATGTAGAGGCAGGTATTGTTAAGTGGCCTATGTCAGTTATCCGTATTCGCCATAACGACAGAGAGCGTCTGATTGATCTGGCTGATCATATCTTAAAGGCATGGAGAGGCTACACCGACGAGGAAAGCTTTATCTTTGCTGAGACAGATGGAGAGCCACATAACACAATCACGCCAATTGCAAGAAAGAAAGACGGTATCTTCGAGCTTGATCTTGTGCTTAGAAACAACATCACAACACCAGAGCATCCGCTTGGCGTTTACCATCCGCACGAAAAGCTGCATCATATCAAGAGAGAAAATATCGGTCTTATCGAAGTTATGGGTCTTGCCGTACTGCCGTCACGTCTAAAAGGCGAGTTGTCAGCACTCAAAGAGGCTATTCTTGCAGGAAAAAATCTTCGCGAAGACGAAGTTCTGGCAAAGCATGCTGATTGGGCAGAAGAATTTATGGCTTCCTACGACAAGATAGACGAATCCAACATCGATGCAATTTTGCAGGACGAGGTAGGAAAAGTATTCGCACAGGTTCTAGAAGATGCAGGTGTCTATAAGCGCACAGAAAGCGGAAGAGAAGGATTCCTTCGTTTTATCGGAACATTATAATTAGTGTTATATTTTTTCAATATAGGGTTGAAATCAATCCAATAAAGGGATAAAATAGTGTATGAAAATAGAACCAAAATTTTATTTTTACAACGATAAAACTGAAAGAATATAATTTATGCGAAAAAAAAATATAATACTTGCGGGGGCATTGACACTGATGGCAGCTGCTATCAGCGCCTGTGCCCCCGCAGGTTCAAACAGCAACAAAAAGGGACTAGAGGCATATCAAAACGGGGACTATCAAAATGCCGTGTATTTATTTAAGCAGGCAATAACGCAGGAGCCGTCAGAGGATGCCTACTATTGTAATTTGGGTCAGGCTTACTGCGCTCAAGGGTATTATGAGGAAGCAATCGAAAGCTTCACACAAGCTCTTCAGCTAGGCGGCAGTTCTTTCTATAGCTATAGAGGAATGGGGCTTGCCTACAATGGATTAGAAGAATATGAAAAAGCAATAGAAAGCTTTCAGCAGGCGATAGAAGCTGCCGGGTCACTCGACAGCTCCTGTCGCCTTGATGTGGTTGGATATCGCGCAGAAGCTAAAATGAAGCTTGGCGACTATGAGGGATCACTTGAGGATTACAATGAGCTCATTGAGGCAGGCTATCGTTTGCGTGACATATATCAGCTGACAGGAAATGTATATCTTTTAATGGATGATGTAGATCAGGCACTTCACTGTTATCAGGAGTGCCTTGATATAGATAATCGCAACTACGAAGGGTATCTGACGATGGCAGATGCACTAAAAAAAGCAGAAGCAGAAGAGGCACGCAAGGTCGTGCTTAATGCAGCATTAGAGGTCATTCCCTACGAGGCAAAGGACTGGTGCTACCGCGGGCGTATTTATTTAGAGCTAGAGCAGACAGATGAGGCATTTTCTGCATTTGAGGAATCCTACAACAAAGGATATGCACAGGCAGGGTATTATCTTGGCTATTGCTATGAACTTCAGGGAAAAAGTGAGGAGGCCATAAATCTTTATCAGGAACAGATCAAGCACGATCCACAGGATGCCGGGCTTTACAATCAGCTTTCATCGTGCCTTGTTCGTCAGGGAGAATATCAGGATGCGCTGATTATGATTCAAAAAGGGATGCAGCTGGCAGATGAGAGCCAGATGGCAGATTTTTTATGGAATGAAAGCATCTGCTATGAAAAAATGGGGAACTACGATACGGCAATTGAAAAACTGATGAGTTATTTAGAGCAGTATCCGGCAGACAAAGATGCCAAAAAAGAACTGGCATTTTTGTACTCCAGATGATGCAGGAAAGGCAGGTATTCTATGAAAAGACTACTATTTATTTACAACTTACATTCTGGAAAAGGACTGATTCGAAATCATCTGGCAGATATTATTGATACATTCAATAAGGCTGGATACGAGACTGTTGTATACTCGACACAAGAGCGGGCAGATGCGACAAGACTTGCAAAGGAATTGGGTGCTTCCTATGATCTTGTAGTCTGCAGCGGCGGAGACGGCACATTAAGCGAGGTGCTTGATGGTGTGATGACTATTGACGAAAAAAGACGTCCAAAGATTGGCTACATTCCGGCAGGCTCCACTAACGACTATGCGTACAGCCTCGGCCTTCCGTCACAGATGAAGCGCTGTGCAAATGTGATTGCAGAGGAAAAGTTCCGTGCTGTCGATGTAGGTAAATTTCAGGAAAACAGCTACTTCGTCTATGTAGCGGCATTTGGTGCATTTACAGAGGTTTCCTGGAACACACCGCAGAAAACAAAAAATGCGTTAGGCCATAACGCTTATATATTAGAAGGAATACGTCAGGTCGGAAATCTAAAACCATATCAGGTGCGCTTTTCATTTGGCGACGAGGAAATTGCAGGAGAGTGCATTTATGCAATGGTCTACAATTCCTTCAGCGTAGGCGGCATGAAGAACATAAGCGGACAAAATGTAGAGCTTGACGATGGCAAGCTAAATCTTATGATCGTTTACAGGCCAGATAATGCAGTAGATTTTTCTGTTATGCTGGCAGATCTAGTAACAAAGAATCCAAACTCAAAGTTTATAGCAAATTATGAGATTTCAGATCTGATAGTTGAAAGCGACAGTGATATTGACTGGGTGCTTGACGGAGAATATGGCGGAAGCCACAAGAAGGTTCATATTCAGGCAATGCCGCAGGCAATGAAGATTGCAGTGCCAGCCGAAACGATTCCACAAGAAAAGTAAATAAAATTCAAAAAACTCTTTACAAATGAGGGGACTTCCTGTATAATATAAAGTTGCTAAGGTATTGCGCAAGTGGCTGTTTGATGCTTCAACAGGAAGCCAATGGCGTGAATAAAAGAAAGGCGTACCTGGGCATACATAGAAACAGTGTGAGAATTGTTTACAGAAAGGACAATGCACATGGAAAAAGAAGTATTAAAGGAACGTTTGACAAAGTTAGTTGAAATTGGCCTTAGCAAGAATAAGACGCTGGATTTCAATGATGTAAATGATTTTTTTGCCGGTGAAACCCTGACACCAGAAGAACTGGAATTTGTATACACATATCTGGAACGCAAGAAGATTGATGTTCTGCGTGCCGCAACAGAAGATATGGCAGCAGATGATTTTGATAAAGATATAGATTTTTCCGATGATGAGGAAGATGTTGATCTTGACGCAATTGATCTGCTTGAGGGTGTAGGAACAGAGGATCCTGTTCGTATGTATTTAAAGGAGATCGGTACAGTACCGCTTCTTACAGCGGATGAGGAGATGGAGCTTGCAAAGAAAAAAGCTCAGGGCGATGAGTCCGCAAAAGAGCGTCTGATCGAGGCAAACCTTCGTCTTGTAGTCAGCATTGCAAAGCGTTACACCGGACGTGGCATGAGCTTTCTGGATCTTGTTCAGGAAGGAAATCTAGGACTTATCAAGGGTGTAGAGAAGTTTGACTATACCAAGGGATATAAGCTTAGTACCTATGCGACATGGTGGATTCGCCAGTCTGTCACAAGAGCACTTGCTGATCAGGCAAGAACCATCCGTGTTCCTGTTCATATGGTTGAGACAATTAACAAGATGTCAAAGATGCAGCGTAAGCTGACGCTGGAGTTAGGCTATGAGCCAAGCGTTGCTGAGCTGGCTAAGGCACTTGATATGTCAGAGGATAAGGTTATGGAGATCATGCAGATTGCAAGAGAGCCAGCATCCCTTGAAACACCAATCGGTGAGGAAGATGATTCCAACCTTGGTGATTTCGTTGCCGATGTCAATACAGTCACACCGGAAGGAAATGTAGAATCCGTTATGCTGCGCGATCATATCGATGCCTTGCTCGGAGATCTTAAGGAGAGAGAGCGTCAGGTAATCGAGCTTCGTTTTGGCTTACGGGACGGCCATCCGAGAACACTTGAGGAAGTCGGCAAGGAGTTCAACGTAACAAGAGAGCGTATCCGTCAGATCGAGGCAAAGGCTTTAAGAAAGCTTCGTAACCCAGTAAGAAGCAAGAGAATCCGTGATTTCCTTGCGTAATCAAAAATAAGACAGCCTTTTGGGCTGTCTTATTTTTTTATCTTATTTTGCAATTTCCATCATAATCTCATTGGAACGTGTGATAAACTTAGACATACGATCCGGAGAGAGTGTGCCATGAGCAAGAGCGGCAAGATCATACAGCTGCTCGCAGTACTTTGTAACAGACTCATCCTCAGCGTGAGCCAGAACATACTGAACAAGCGGATGTGTAAGATTTAAGACAAGTGTTTCATCTGGTGTACCAAAGTCCATACCAGACATGCCATACATCTTCATCATCTCCTGCATTCTTCTTCCTTCCTCAGAAAGAGTCATAACACAAGCCATAGAAGCATCCTTTAACTTTTCAGCCTTAACAGTCAGCTTATCATTATTTAATGCCTTGTGGAAGAGTGCAGTCAAAGACTCGCTGTCCTTCTTCAAGGTTTCCTTCTCCTCATCAGATGTTTCCTCCTTAAAGGAATCAGTCAGATCAGAGTCAATGCGTACAAACTTAACATCAGGATTCTTCTGCTCTAATCTTGTGATAAATGGAGAGTCAATGTTATGCTTTAAGAGAACGGCATTGATGCCTTCCTTTTTAAACATCTCAATATACTGGCTTTGCTCCTTCTCATCAGTTACATAGAAGACCTTATTCTTATGCTTCTCCTCATTCTCCTTTAAGATATCCGGAAGAGTCAGATACTTGCCATTCAAATCCTTAAAGATGATATAATCATTCATCTTCTCAGCGAATTTCTCATCCTTTAAAACACCAAACTTGATAAATGGGTTGATGTCATCCCAGAACTTCTCATAATCCTCACGCTTTGTCTTGCACATACCAGTCAGACGGTCAGCAACCTTCTTTGTGATGTAATCGGAAATCTTCTTAACAAAGCCATCATTCTGCAGAGCGGAACGTGAAACATTAAGCGGAAGATCAGGACAGTCAATAACACCCTTTAACAGCATCAAGAACTCAGGAATTACTTCCTTAATATTATCGGCAACAAATACCTGATTATTGTACAGCTTAATTGTACCCTCGATGGAATCATACTCAGTGTTGATCTTCGGGAAGTATAAAATACCCTTTAAGTTAAACGGATAATCCATGTTCAGATGGATCCAGAACAGCGGCTCCTTGTAATCATGGAATACTCTGTGATAAAACTCCTTATACTCCTCATCAGTACACTCATTTGGATGCTTTGCCCAAAGCGGAGTAGTCTCATTGATCGGCTTAGGAGCCTCAGGTGCTTTTTCAGCCGGCTCAGCTTCAGTTTCAGCCTCAACAGCTTCACCGTCAGCAGCCTTCTTTGCAGCTTCTTCAGCCTTTCTCTTTTCTTCCTCTTCCTTAGCCTTCTTTTCGGCCTCATCGATTCTTGCCTGCTCCTCAGCAGTCTTGATTGCCTCAAAATAAATCGGGATAGGCATGAAAGAACAGTACTTGTCAAGGATTTCCTTTGCACGATATTCATTGCAGAACTCATAGCTGTCCTCATTTAAGTACAGAGTGATAGTAGTACCGATCTCAGTTTTAGCGCTGTCAGTCATCTCAAAGGAAGTACCCTCATCAGACTCCCAATGAACAGCCTTAGCTCCCTCCTTATAAGAAAGAGAATCAATAGTTACACGGTCAGCAACCATAAATGCTGAGTAAAAACCAAGACCAAAGTGACCAATAATCTGATCATCATTTGTCTTATCCTTATACTTGTCAAGGAAATCACGTGCACCAGAGAAAGCGATCTGATTGATATACTGATCAATCTCATTTGCATCCATACCGATACCATTATCAGTAAAGGTGATGGTCTTAGTCTCTGCATCAGCAGTAACCTTTACGCAAAGCTCCTTGCCTTCTGGAATGGTGTACTCACCGATCATGTCAAGCTTCTTTAACTTTGTAACCGCATCGCAGCCATTGCTGACAAGCTCACGGAAGAATATATCGTGGTCAGAATACAGCCACTTCTTAATGATAGGAAATATGTTTTCACTGTTAATTGATAAACTGCCTTCTTTATTCATAACATCCTCGTTTCTGCGTCTGTCGTTTTCACAGCAAGCGTAAAAATTTGACGACGCGACTTTCATAGCCAATTTAGAATCATGACATCGAACATTATTAGCACTGTCGCTGCATGATTGCTATTTTCTTGCTGCAATTCGTATTTTACAGCTATGAACATGATTTGTCAACACGAAAAGATGACAATTCTGCTAGAAAAGGCACAATTTTATAAAAATTTTAGCACTCACTAGAATTGAGTGCTGACTGCACAATTAAGCCTCCTCAAAATCAAGCTGCTTTTGCTTGATCCAAGCAGCAACGTAGTGATCCCACAGTCGTTCACTGTCACGGTCAAGGGAAAAACGGGAAAATACAGTGCCAGTCGATAATGAAAGAGTGTGATTTCTATAGGAAAGATGAAGTGTAAAGCCATCAATGTCCTGATTATTGGCAAGCATCGGATCATTAAACAAGTTGGAAGCCTTGTCTTTATCAAGAAAGAATGTGATCTGAAAGGAAACAGGAGGCTGCTTACCCTTAATTATCGAAAAACAGACAGGGCGAAGACGCTGCCAGGAACAAAGCTTGTCAGGCTGCGTATCAGCCTCCTCAAAAAAAGCAGCATTTAAATGACCGTCCATAGAAAAAGTGATATAGCTGACAATAGTAACAGACAGCACATCAAAGTCATCAAAAGACGGTTGTGTAAACAAATGGGATGTGGCATCCTTTAAAGAAGAGAGTGTAAAAGCAAGCATCATGTACCTCCAAGAATTTAACTCATTTGCGTTTGAAAAATAAACGTAACTATTCTGTCTGAATGCCAGCATTCATAGAAAGCAATTTTGCATGGCTCTGAATAGTTACAAATAAAAAAAGAGCATCCGGTGACGGACACTCTTTTGTACTGGAAAGCTCCCGACGGGACTCGAACCCGTGATCTATTGATTACGAATCAATCGCTCTACCAACTGAGCCACGGAAGCGCTTTGAACCGTACTATATTATGATACCAGAGGTGGAGGGTTTTGTCAAGAGAAAAATGAAAGTTCACAGATAAGGTTGCTGTTCACGCACCATGTTACGAAAGCCCTTCGGTGTAATGGTTTCGTCGCCGGACCAAACTCCGCAGGTTCC
>OLPV01001201.1_pt1 | contig 19645 bp, 21 predicted proteins | sample 1671961 | NCBI WGS metagenome assembly OLPV01 (sample SAMEA3136630, study PRJEB25190) | human gut metagenome | biome: human gut; feature: human-associated habitat; material: faeces | place: Austria | collected 2013
GTCTTCAGGTACGACTCGCTCAAAATCAATATTTATACCCCCGTTTAAGAGGCATGTGGGCACATTTGGCTTCCAACAGAATGGGCGGTGGCGTGGGATCACGCTTTGGTGAAGGGGAAAGTCAGCTCGAAATTGACCGTCGTTTAATTCGAAATAGAATAACCTCTATTAAACGCGAATTAGCCAATGTTTCTAAAAAGCGTGATCTTCAAAGAAAAAAACGCAAAGAATCTGGTGTATTCAAAGTAGCTTTGGCGGGATACACCAATGCAGGCAAATCAAGTTTATTAAATGCAATAACAGGCTCTGAGGTATTAAGCTACGATAAGTTATTCGCAACACTTGATTCTACTACTAGACAACTAGTTCTTCCTGAAGGGCGAGAAATAACCTTAACGGATACTGTTGGTTTCATCCAAAAGCTCCCCACAACACTGGTTGAAGCATTCAAATCTACCTTAGATGAAATTAATGGTGCGGATCTTATATTGCACGTAATCGATGCATCAGATCCCCAACATGCCCGACAAATAGATACCGTTAATATGGTTTTAGAGCAAATTGGAGCTCATGAAATAGGAAGAATAGAAGTCCTAAATAAAAAAGATCTTCTAGGAGAAGAACAATACAATGCGCTTAAAATTCGATTCCCTCATGCCATATTTACCTCTACAAAAACAAGCGAAGGACTTGATGAGCTAATTCATCGAATAGGGTTAGTAGCTTCAGCACAAGATGAACTTTTGGAAGTATTAATTCCTTACAATAGGGGAGACCTCGTCTCCTATGCCCATCAACGCTGCACAATCTTAAATGAACAATACGAAGCTGAAGGAACTAAATTAACTCTACGAGCTGGAAAGCAAGCTATAGCAAAGCTAAGCTCATATAAAATTGATTCTTAAATTAACATTGTGTGAGTTTTAAACCAAATACCTGATTTAAAACTCACACAATAACCTAGAAACCATCTATGCATAATAAACTGAACAAAACTATATCCTCTAAAAAGTCTCCTAATAGACCTTTCTTAGAACAGCCACGACTTTGCCAACAATGGCACAATCGCGAGTAATAATAGGTTCCATAGAAGAATTTTCTGGTTGGAGACGAATATGATCAGCCTCTTTATAAAAGCGCTTAACCGTAGCACCATCTTCAATTAATGCCACAACTATTTCACCGTTATTGGCAACTTGCTGTTGTTTTACAACAACATAGTCTCCATCATTAATACCGGCTTCTATCATTGATTCACCATGTACCGCCAAAATAAAAGAAGCCGAATCGCCCACAATTTCAGTAGGAAGAACCATGGTAGTTTCAATATTCTGCTCGGCTAAAATTGGTTCACCAGCGGCCACATTACCAACAAGCGGTAGAGATAGCGCTTTGTCAAAAGAATCAGAACCAAAGGCCAGATCTCCAGAATCATGATGGGGAAGAGCAATTGAACGAGATTTTAAAGGATCACGAACAATATAGCCTTTCTCTTCAAGAGTTTTTAAATGAACATGAACAGTTGATGGGGAGGACAGATTAACTGCCTCTGCAATTTCGCGAACGGTTGGTCCGAATCCCTTTTCATGGATATAGGACTCAATAAATTCATATACTGAACGTTGGCGCTTAGTTAGAGGGGCAGCCATGACAAATCCTTTCTAAAACACGAACTTTTGTTCGTTTTTTATTGACAAGAACATCTGTTCGATTTACAGTATACACGAACAAAGGTTCCATGCCAACAAGGAGGAACATCATGGATAAGAATCGCAACACCTACCGCACCGAAGGTTCAGCAGCTCTGCAGCCTGAACCAATTTCTGATAATACAAGTGCTCGCATTATTTCTTTTGAAACCGTCAAAGAATACCAAGGTGGCGTTCCTTCACGAACTGGGCTAATTGACCAATTCAAGTTAGCAGTAAAGTCAGACCCTTTGTTTGGATCACTCCCATACGCATCATCGAAAAAAGTAAATACAACATACACTGATCGCTGTGTTTTTTTAATCGGAACCACATTAGCAAGTGTATTTGGTTTACTTATTATTCTTATTGGAGCTTAGGAAACAACCACAATATCTTGTATACTTGCATAAGTAGATACTTTATAAGGAGAACTTATGCGTTGCCCATCTTGTGGTTACCAAGAATCAAAAGTTGTTGATTCTCGTCCTGTTGACGATGGATCAGCAATTCGTAGAAGAAGAGAATGCTTATCGTGCGGAACGCGTTTCACAACGTATGAACGCACGGAATATAGTCCCTTAATCATTATCAAATCCGATGGATCATCTGAAGCCTACAACAGGGATAAACTATTCCGAGGATTGCTCATTGCTTGCGCAAAAAGACCCGTATCGGCTGAACAAATATATCAATTAATAGATGATATTGAAGCGGATCTGCGCAATGAATCAACGCGCGAGATTACTTCCAAAGCTCTTGGAGATAAAGCGTTAGAGAAGCTTGCCAATATTGATGAAGTTGCCTATATACGTTTTGCTAGTGTTTATAAAGATTTCAAAAATGTAGATGAATTCCGAGAAGCTCTTAAGGGGTTTTAGTAAATGGCAAATACTGAACATGTACACACCATTCCAACACAATCACTATCTGAAAATGCCGTAATTCCATCACAGGCTTACCGTGGTGATGCTGGCTACGATCTTTGTTCAACAGAGAAATTAACCTTAGAACCTTTCGCGCGCGCTCTTATTCCAACTGGTTTAGCTATTGAACTTCCTTATGGCTATGCTGGCTTTGTGCTACCGCGAAGTGGTTTAGCAATTAAAAAAGGCCTTTCCATAGTCAATGCTCCAGGACTTATCGACAGTAATTATCGTGGTGAATTAAAAGTAATTGCTATAAACCTAGACCCAAAAGAACCAATCACCATTGAAATTGGTGACAGAATTGCGCAACTTGTCATTATGAAAGTTGAAGAAGCAAAGTTTAATCAGGTTGATTCATTAGATGATTCAGAAAGAGGAACTGGCGGTTTTGGTTCAAGCGGAGTTCAAAAACGGTAATTTCAGAGTATAGATCTCATCCAAAGTTAAAATAGGGCCTTAGAATGGCTTATATGACTTCAAATATATCAAGGGTATTTGAACATCTATGTAAGTCGATTTAAGGTCTTTCATTTTTAAACATATACTCAGTTAATGATGTAACAGTTGATAATATATGTTATGTAAACTTAGATTTTAATTTTTACATAAATCTAATAACCCACCTAAAGTTTAATGATCGATATGTCTACCCTTTAAAATAACTAATCCACCTATGAGGTGGATTAGTTATTACCATCTTTTCTTGCACTTCCATTTATCGCTACTACTTTCACTTAACAGCTCCATTCCTTCATTTACACTGTTAACTAATATCGTCTGTCTTAGGGCAATATTATTTGAACTAATCTCCTGCTTAGTTAATAAACTGAAATCTAAAATCAGCTCTGCTATACCCTTTCCATATTACATCTTACTGACATCTCGTCACTTATGCATATTAATAAGAGCATATTATTATCTATTCTTATAAATACAGATTAAAATAATTCATCGTTTTCTTTTTTTCCTCACACAAAATTATTCATGGTGCTACTATTTTTTCTTGTGCATGAATTACTTTTACTTAAGGAGAACCCATGATTAAGACAGAACCAGATCCGTATTGCAAAGGTGATAAATTTGCTGCTAAAAACGGTATGGTTGTCACTGAACTCGGCGAAAACTTTGCAAAAGCTCAAGTAACTATCGATGAATCATTTTTAAATGGACTCGATATCCCAATGGGCGGTGTCTACTTTACCCTTGGCGACTTTACCTTTGGCGCTGCAAACCAATACATTACCAATGGTGTTGTGACTCTTGATGCATCTATTGATTTTATTTCTTCAGCAAAACTTGGTGACACTGTTACCGCTACCTGCACTCAAGTTTCTCGCGCACGAAAGATAGTAAGAAATCTTATTGAAATGCGTGATCAAAACGACAAGCTTTTATGTGTCATGCGATGCACTGGCTATCGTAAAGAAACTTGGAATTAATCACACCTATAAATTGTTTTAGATTAATAAGAAAGGATAGGTGTTATGCCAGCCCCCCAGCAGCGCCCTACCGTGAAAAAGAAACAGGAAACTTATACACGCTTTAATCCTTCCCTAGCTTTTCAACTAGCTGCGCCACATACCTGGGTTGCTGCGCTTACCCCTATCCTTCTTGCCTATACTTACACCGCAATAACCTATTCAGGCAATATTAACTTTCTCTTAGCCTTTATTCTTTTAGTCATTAGTGTGGCTATGCAATCTGCAGCGAATATTCTTAATGATTACTTTGACTATAAAAAAGGAACTGACTCATTAGAAAATTCATCTGAAGATGCCTTCGACGCAGTATTGGTGTATAACCATTTGAACCCTAAAACTGTTCTTGCATATGCCGTCGCATTACTAGTAGTAGCTGCACTATTAGGTTTCTATCTTGTATACATTACAGGATGGCCACTTCTTGTTTTAGGGCTCATTGGTGCTGTGGTAGTAGTAATTTATTCTGCAGGGAAAACTCCCATTTCTTATTTACCGGTAGGTGAAATTATCATAGGCATTGTAATGGGTGGGTTAGTTACCTTAGCTAGCTGTTATGTACTATCAGGCATTTTAGATCCACTTGTTCTTTTAATCGCAATTCCCTGTATTATTGGTATAGGTATGATTCTTTATACGAACAACACGTGCGACATCGAAAAAGATATTGAAGCTCATAGAAAAACACTTGCAGTAACGCTTGGTCGCAAAACTGCAGTTAACACCTATAAAACTACCATTATCATATGGCTCATAGCAATAATTGCAATTATTGGCATTTATTATGCTCCTGGCATGCCTTTTATTCTATTATTGGTACTTGCCGCATTCCCAACCTTACGTGCAATTTTCGCAAATCCTTTAAATCAAAAAACAAGAGATGGAGCTATGGCTCAAATTGTTACGATCAACGTTGTGTTTATGTCATTCTACTGTCTTGCCCTTGCAACAAGTTCATTAATTACTTGGATATAGCACTTCGCACAAGGAATCACAAATAAAGTAAGAAATACAAAGCTTAACTTTATGATTTAAAAGTACGTTTTACCAACTAAATCAAAACATATAACTTAAGAAGCAGTGAAGATTATTACAATATATGAGAAATAACTATTTGTTTTTTTCTTTTGAGAATCGAAGTATTTGCAACCCTACTCAACTCCTTAAGTGAAAAAGGTTGCAATTCATCTACGAGGCCGCAATCAAATGCTAGCTTCCCCCAAAATTCTGATGAGGTCATTGAAGTATCACTACGAAAATGCTCAATGCTTATATCACCTGAGCGTTTCGAAAGTCGCCTTCCGTTTTCATCAACTATCAAAGGAATATGAGCATATTTAACAGATGGTAACCCTAAGCATTGTTGAAGATACATTTGACGAGGTGCCGAAGAAAGCAAATCGCAACCTCGCGTAACAGTGGTAATATTCATAGCCGCATCATCAACCACAACTGCAAGCTGATATGCAAATACCTTATCAGCCCTACGAACAACAAAGTCGCCACAAATATCTAAGAGCGAAAAACTACAATCATCTTGATACGTATCAGAAAAAGAAAAAGTTTTACCAGGAACTTTTATTCTGTATGAAGGAGTTTTTTTAGTTAGAAGCGCCACACGATCTGAATTTGAAAGTCTTCTACAGGTACCAGGATAAATTATTTCTTCACCAGTATGAGGAGCTGAAGCTGCATGTAAATCAGCCCTTGAACAAAAACAAGGGTAAATCAAATCCTGTCTTTCTAATGATAAAAAAGCATCAGAGTAAGCTTCATAGCGCTTACTCTGATATATAACGTCACCTTCCCAAGGCAAATCTAACCATTCCAAATCTTTAAACATTGTATTGATAAGTTCTGGTTTGCACCGAACTTTATCTAAATCTTCAATGCGCAAACGCATGAAGCCACCTTGTTGAGCAACATCTAAATATGAAATGAGGAAAGAAAAAGCATTACCAATATGCAATTTTCCAGAAGGGGTTGGCGCGTATCTGCCAACTACCTTATTTTCTCCTGTCAATAACATGCTTTGTTTTGCCCGTAGAACGTTCGATTCCGCCTGGTTCTACCAACTGAACTTCAGACGAAACCAGCATCGTTTCTTTTAAGGTTTGAGCGATATGCTTTCGGAAAGCATCCATTTCTTCATACGAGTCAGTAAAGGCAGATGGCTCCAGCTCGACAAGAATTCGCATCCTATCAAGACCGGTTTCGTTATCAACTTCAATTCTATAGAACGGTGTAACACCCTTAATGCCAGAAAGGATATCTTCAACTTGTGAAGGGAATACATTGGTGCCGCGAATAATAAGCATATCATCACTACGCTTACGAACCTTCTTCATACGCGCATGAGTTCTACCACATTCGCAGGGTTCAGTAACAACATACGTAAGATCATGGGTACGATAGCGCAAAACGGGAATAGCTTGCTTATCAAGAGGAGTAATAACAAGTTCCCCTTCAACACCTTCTGGAACTGGTTCTCCCGTTTGAGGATCAACAACTTCCCATAGGAAATGATCTTCTGCGATATGCTGCATATCACGACAAGATAAGCACTCACCTGCTACGCCAGGCCCCATTACCTCGGTAAGGCCATAGTTGTCGGTACACACAATATGCATCCGAGATTCAATTTCTTCTTTCATCTTTGGTGGGCAAGGCTCTCCACCAAACAAGCCAACACGCAGAGTTGAGTTAGCCCAGTCAAATCCTGCTTTCTCCCCCACCTCGCACATATGAAGAGCATACGAAGGAGTAGCTATTAAAACAGTAGAACCATAATCGTTAATCATTTGAAGATGCCGATCGGTATTGCCAGATCCAGCAGGTATAAGCATGCATCCAAGCTTTTGTAAGCCATAATGCAAGCCAAATCCACCCGTGAACATACCATACCCAAAAGCCATTTGTGCACGATCACCAGGAACTACCCCCGCCATACATGCAAGACGAGCAATACATTCACTCCATACAGCCATGTCATGAGTGTTATAGCCAACAACAATAGGTTTTCCAGTCGTGCCTGAAGAAGCATGAAGCTCAGTAACTTCGTCTAGTGGAATTGCAAAAAGGCCATAAGGAAAGGTGTCACGCAAAACAGTTTTATCAGTAAAAGGAAGTTTTCGAATATCACTGAGAGAAGAAATATCTTCAGGTTTGACCTTCATTTCGTCCATTTTAGAACGATACCAGTCAACACGATTATAAATATAAGCCACTTGCTCTTGAAGCTTTCGGAGTTGAAGTTCCTCAATCTGCTTACGACTTAATGTTTCAATTTCTGGTTGGTACATCCTTGTAGATGGCACAGTCATAATTTCGCTCTGTCCTTTCGAGTTAGCTAAGCTCGGATTGTTCAATGATACGAACCCCTTCATTACGAAGAAGCTCTTCAGTTGCCTCAGGACTATCAACCCTAAAAGCAATATACGTCGCAATGAGCGAATAACTATACGTAATATTTATGCCGGCATCTGCAATAACGCCGAAAACACGAGCTAACTCACCTGGTTTATCAACAAGTTCAACGCACACAACGTCTGTAAGAGTAACAGCAGCTCCTCTATCCTGTAGAACAGCTAATCCACGTTCTGGATCATCAACAATAAAGCGGGCTATACCATAGTCACCAGTATCTGAACAGCTAAAACCGCGAACACTGATACCCGCTTCCTGGAAGAGATCCAAGTTTCGCTTAAGATGACCTGGCTTGCTTTGAACAAAAACACTAATTTGTCTAATACTCATTAATACTCCCCTCGCGCATAAAGAGCTCCCTGCCTGAAAGCCTGAATATTAATATCAACTGTTTTAGGTGGAACTTTATTGCGAATCACTTCTTCCCAAATATCAGCATCAAAAGGAAGAGATGTTGATAATGCACCAAGCAAAACAACATTTGCACATTTAGAAGTACCAGCCTTACGCGCAATTTCGCTTGCAGGGATCAACGTAGCCCCATAAGAAAGAAGCCTATCCCTCGAACGTGCAGGCATTGAAGCTTTTCCCGTCAAAACAGGAAGAGGCTTAATGAACTCATCATTAACAACAAGAGAGCCATTTTCTTTTAAAAAGGCAATATTTCTGAGCGCTTCAACTATTTCAAAAGAAACAATGCTATAAGTAACAAAGATTTCTAACGGCTTCTGAAGGCTCGAAAGCTAAAATAATATCTGCCTTTCCTAAAGGAATAAGAGGCGAAAATGCTCTGTTACCGATTCTGATATGACTTGTAACTGAACCACCACGCTGAGCCATACCGTGAATCTCGGAAACTTTACAATCTAGGCCAGCAGCCGTAGCAACACGAGCAAGCAAATCAGCTGCCGTGATAGTCCCTTGACCACCAACTCCGCATAAAAGAATGGTATAAACGCTCTGTTCAGACATTAGCGACCTCCTTCACGAGGCTCAATTGCTCCAAAGTTACAATATTGACGACACTGATCGCACCCAATACATAAATCTGGATCAATAGAAGAAATGCCTGTTTCTTGATCAGAAGCAATAGCGGGACAACCTAAAGTTTTACAAATACCGCACCCAGTGCAATCAGGAGTAACCACATAGGACTGTTTAGGACTTTTGTCCAAAAGTACACATGAACCCTGAAATACTATGACGTCCAATTCCTCATTTTGCGTTGCTTGTTTTAAAGCTGAACGAACAGCCTTCATATTGAAAGCATCAACGCATTGAACATTATCGACACCAAGAGCTTTCAAAATTCCAGGTAAATCAAGCTCCCTACTAGGACGGTGCTGCAAAGTTATACCATTAAATGGATTACCTTGCTGTCCTGTCATTGCAGTAGTTCGGTTGTCTAAAATACAAACGGTACCAGCACCTTTATTGTAAATAGTATTCATAAGTGACGATAAGCCTGAATGAGCAAAAGTAGAATCACCAATTACCGCAACAACTGGACGATGTTCCCCCTCAAGCGCAAGCTCAAAACCATGAGCCATAGAAATAGAAGCGCCCATATCAAGAGTAGTATCCATGGCAGAAAGCGGAGGTAGCGCACCTAAGGTGTAACAACCAATATCTCCAGTTACAATAGCTTTAAGTCGTGATAGCTCTTTAAAAATTATTCGATGGGGGCATCCTGGACATAGCGCAGGAGGCCTATTAGGAATATCGCGTTCAGAAGATCGATGATCAGGCAGTGACATTCCTAAAGATACTCGAATAGCATTCGGAGTAAGTTCTCCATCTGGAGGCAACGGCGTATCAAAAGTAGATAAAGCAACTCCACATGACCTGACAGCATCAGATAAATAAGTGGAAGCTTCCTCAACTACATACACATCATCTACCGATAAAGCAAATTCACGTAATGCCTTTTCTGGTAAAGGCCATGTAAGACCAAGTTTAAAAATATCAGCAAACGGACAAGCTTCTTTTACATGCTGATAAACAGCCCCTGAACAAATAATGCCCATATGTCTTGATGATAGTTGGGCGTCAGATAAAACGGTCTGATTATCAAGATAATTTCGCTCAACCACATTATAAGGACAGGTCTCAACCCATTGTTTTATCGTTTTAATACGGTCAACTAAAACTTTTCGACGCGGCTTTGCAAATGCTGGCATCATGACCCATTTACCAGGATCTTTTTCATAATTTTTTTTAGGTACTTCTACGCGACTGCCAGTTTTTACAGGAGTTTTAGTGTGAGAAATCCTAACAGTCGAACGAATCATAACAGGAGTATCGAATTTCTCAGAAATTTCATAGGCATCTTTTGCAAACGCATAAGCCTCAGCAGAATCTGAAGGTTCAAAAATTGGAAGCATGGATGCCATTGCATAATAGCGAGAATCCTGCTCATTTTGAGAAGAAAACATCCCAGGGTCATCCGCCGCCAGCAAAACCAAACCGCCATTAACGCCTGTATAAGCGGAGGTGAACAAAGGATCAGCACATACATTAACCCCAACATGCTTCATTGTTACAAGGGTGCGTGCGCCTGCCGCAGAAGCTCCTACGGCAACCTCCAAAGCAACTTTTTCGTTTGGACACCATTCAGCATAGACACCTGGTAGCTCTGCAAACGTTTCCATGGTTTCCGTAGAAGGTGTTCCTGGATATGCAGTACCAATATGACAGCCTGCTTCCCATGCTCCTTGAGCGATTGCTTCATTACCTGAAAGAAGCTTCATGTAATACTCTCCTATTACTTAGCGTAACGTAACACAAAACACCCGATCTGAATAACATCCCTATCGTAAAGCATGACATGATCAACGTTGGTGTTGTTAACCCAAACGCCATTAAAAGATCCCGTATCTCGAATCGACCAACCATCACCAACACGCTCTAATTCTGCATGCTTACGAGATACCGTCATATCATTAAGAAAGACATCACACTTAGGAGATCGACCAACAACTGCCTTATCTCCCGTAAGTTGATACACAAGACCTTCCTGCTTTCCGTACAGCACTGTCAAAGTAGACGTAGAAGCAGGAGTGCTTGGTACATCAGAATCTTCGGGCTCTAAAGATACTACCTTAAATTCCTCAGTTGTGTCTTGAAGACGATACCCACAAGCGGCACACGATTCATCTTGAGGATTAAGCGGACTATTGCATACAGGACATCTATCCATTGTTTCCTCCAAATTAGTTCGAATTCGTTAAGGTGGCATTATTGCCATAAATCAAAGGAGTCGTATTTACAACAGTGCTTTCAGCGGATGTTTGACTACCGCTGAAACCTCTTATCAATCGATCCCACCAAATTCCAATACCTTCAAAGAAATTAGGTGCAACACAATATTCAGCAGCAACAATATCAACTGAAGCAATTTCATTATTATGTTGATAGAACCTTGCAGTTCCCACTTTTTGGCCAGGCACTACGTCTCCAGAAACAGTATCAAATTCAAAACTTTGGCTCACATTACCATCGAGAGCAAATACATCTACTGCAGCATTAGGATCACTAAACGTTGCTTTAAATGTTTTATCAATCCATCCAGAATGACTCACATAAGCAACAACAGGAACTTCAGTAGTAGTTCCGTCTTCAGAGGAATACGTTGTTGATTCTGGACTATGTGCTAGCGCATAGGAAATTAAATTATTGAAAACCCAATCATCAAGCGTTGTCGCATCAGTAAAACGTTGTTGCTCAGAATTTGAATTCAGCACAACCGCATAAAGCGTCTTACCATCACGTTGAACAGCACCCGCAAAACACTGTCCAGCTTTTTCCGTAAAGCCAGTTTTTACGCCACAAGCACCAGCATACGAACCGATCAAAATATCGGTTGATTCAAGAGGAATATCAACAGTAGTCCCGCCACGATTCACTTGAATAGTAGCACCGTCCATAGAAACAATAGATCGAAACGTATCGTTTTTCATAACCTCAGAAACCATTATTGCCACATCATGTGCGGAGCAATACATTTCAGCGTCATGTTGATCAATATCAAGCCCATGAGGGTTAGCAAATAAAGAATTGTTCATGCCAAGTTCTTGAGCTTTTTTGTTCATAGCATAAACGAAAGCATCATAAGCGTTGTCAGGAACACTAGTATCGCCTTGTTCTTGAAGCTGCTGCTTAACAGAATCGCCCATAGATTCAGCAATCGCCTGAGCTGCATCGTTGCCCGAAGGAAGCATCATTGCCATTAAGGCTGTTTGCAGGTTCATTGTGTCACCAGCTTGGAGACTAGCAGAAGATTCTCCAATGGTTGCAGCAGTTTCGCTCACGGTAATTGTTGTCGTGTTAACATCACCGTATTCAAGCGCAATCAATGCTGTCATAACTTTAGTAATTGAAGCAATATGAGTCTGAGTATCTGCACCTCGTTCAAAATAAACGTTTCCTGAATCATCAACCACATAAGCATATTCAGCAACAATGTTCGGGCATGAAGAGGCACTTAAATCACGAGCTTCAACACTTAAACCAGCAATAACATCGGACTGACGTACGTCTGCAAAAGCGCTTGAAGGATAAACGCAAAACCCTAATAGGGCACAAAGGAGAAAGGCGCTGATGCAAGCGCCTAACCTCCTACGAATTGTTACTTGAGTTTCTGTATTAGTCAACAACATAAATATCTTCCGGTCTGCATACATTAAATCCTGCTGCCGAAAGTTTAACATCTAATGAAGGATCATTCACTTTAAGCACATCATAAGCAAAATCTCCCACAATAAAACAATGAGCATATTCTACATTGATATTATTTTCGTTTAAGTAATCCATTAAATTTGCGAGCTCACCCGGTTTATTGGCAACTCGTACCGCAACAACGTCAATCAAACGCGCACGATATCCTGCTTCAGTAAGCGCATCACAGGCTTTTTGGGGAGTATCACAGAAGATACGCAAAATCCCAAAATCAGCTGTGTCAGCCAAAAACAGTGCCTGCATATTAATATTTGCATCAGCAATAGTTCGAACTGCACTCGCCAAACGTCCTTCTTCATTTTCTAGGAATACCGTTAATTGTGAAATCATTAGTGCAACCCCTCTCGAAGATCAACGATTCGTTTAGCTTTTCCTTCGCTGCGTTCTAGAGTTTTTGGTTCAACAATTTTAACATCCACAGCAATTTGTAAATTATCTTTCAAAGCTTTCTCAAGATCTAACTTGAGTTTTTCTAAACGACGAATTTCATCAAAAGGAAAATCAGGTACTGTTTCGACCAATAACTGAACATGATCAAGAGTTCCCTTTGTAGTAAGAATAAGTTGATACTGTGCAGTAATTTCTGGGAAGGAAACAATTTCTTCTTCAATTTGGGATGGAAATACATTAACTCCACGAAGAATCATCATATCGTCAGTGCGACCTGCAATACGATCCATTCTCCGAAACGTACGACCGCAAGAACATTCACCTGGGATAATGCGAGAAATATCGCGTGTACGATAACGTACAAGCGGAGAACAATCCTTACAAAGTGTCGTAAATACCACTTCTCCCCATTCTCCATCCGGAACAGGCTGTAATGTTTTTGGATCTACAATTTCGATAATAAATTGATCTTCACAAACATGAAGACCGTTCTGCTTCTCACATTCGCAAGCAACTCCAGGACCCATAATTTCTGAAAGTCCATAAATGTCATAAACCTGAACACCGAGTTTATCTTGAATTTCTTTACGCATCGATTCAGAACATGGTTCAGCGCCTAAAACTGCAGCGTGAATATGGAAATCTTTAGCTGGATTATATCCTTCCTCAATTGCAACATCAGCAATATTTAACGCATAAGAAGGAGTACAGCATAATGCATCGACCTCAAAATCATGCATTAGTCGAACTTGGCGTTTAGTATTACCAGTAGACATGGGAAGAACTGTACATCCAGCACGTTCACCACCATAATGTGCCCCTAAACCACCCGTAAAGAGACCATAACCATAGGCGACTTGAATAGTTGCTTCTTTTCCGCAATTTGCAGCATACAAAAATCGTGCAAAACAATCGCCCCAACGATCAAGATCATCCTGAGTATAGCCAACAACGGTAGCAGTACCTGTAGTGCCCGAAGAACAGTGGATTCGTGCCACTTCGCTTTTTGGAACCGCAAACATCTTAAAGGGATAGGCATCACGCATATCTTGTTTGGTTGTGAAAGGAAACTTTGCAAGATCATCTAAACAAGTAATATCATCAGCACTTAGACCAGCTTTGGCAAATGATTCTTTATAAAACGGGATAGTTTTAGAAACACGCTCTACTAATGTTTTAAGTCGATCAAGCTGAAGTTGTTCCAATTCGTCACGAGACATTGTCTCGATTTCAGGCTGGTATAGCACCTACATCTTCTCCTTTCACCTATCAGAATGAATTGCACATAAACAGACTCGAGTACCTAAAAAGAAAAAATAGATAAAAGAGCAGGCAATTCAGAAAAACTGATAATGATTATGGCATTATTGATTAAAAAGATTTTATAAATTTCCTTAAGCGGTACCTCGAACAACAACTTGGTCTTTAGGCGCGTAAGTTGACTCGAATAAGTCCTCATGAAGTAGCTTGCCATTAGAATCTTTAACAATGCGTGTAATGGATATGCTACTTCCGTTAACACCAGTAGTTTCTATATATTCAGTACCCTGAGCAACAGAATCATCATTCCGATACTTAACTGAATAATGTTCTCCCTCTTTCCACTCACCATAATCAGTGGAAACTTGATAACCAGGATCTACACCCCATAAAGACGCAGTAACTGAAGAGTTGGTATAACTCATTACCAACAATACATCAGAAGTGGAATCATTTTGCCAGACAAGATCCATATACGGATAGGCAATTGCCGCATCTCTGCCCTCAGGGTAGCTGGAAATTCGTAATGTATGATTATGACGCTCAGTTATCGGATAACCTGCGTCATAAATCGCATTAAACACCGTCGTAGCAACTTGGCAGATGCCGCCACCAATTGCATCGGAGTATTCGCCTCCTACAATAGCGCCAGCATTTTGATAGCCTTTATCTTCAGTTGCCTCGCCTGCTGTATCATTGAATGACCATGACCCACCATTTGCTTTTATAATAGAGTTCGTCAACAGATCTGCAGCAGTATGAATATTTACTGTTCGAGCTTCAGCTCCTGATGAATACTGAGTAGTAAAAGATGAAACCTCCGAAATAAGCCCAAAATCAATTGCATCTTCAAACGAAACCGAAGAAGGAAGATCCGTAGAGACCAACTCAATCACAGGAGTGTCTGTGCGCGACTCATCCACAAAAAAGGTTTCGTTCATAGAAGCGATTGCATCAGAAATTAAGGGGACACTACCTGTTGCATTGCTTGATACAGTAATTGCACCGCTATCATCTTTTTCAAAAGTAACTTGTAAATTACTTTGGTCAATATTGGAATGCAAAGAACTTAGTAAACTTTTCTTGGCTGCGGCTTCATCAAATAATGGTCTTAAATTCCAAGAATCTCCCGCTTCCTCAACACTTGTTGTCACCCAAGATGCAAGATCACTACGATTAGCGCTCCATGATTGATCCTCGAAATTAAATGTAGCCCCTGCAGCAAGTGAATTGTTTATTTTATCAGCGCATTGTTGGGCATTTTCTTCAGTAATTTGAAGAGGCATATATGTTGTTTCCAAAACATATGATGTTTCATTATTCGAACCAAAATATGTTTCATTTAATCGAGACGTAAGCCAGTCGCGTACAACCTCATTACCATCATGCCCCGACGTAACTGATGCTATTCCATCATCTCCAATTTCAATATTGAAATTTACACGCTCTGTACCAATAGCAGAAGTCATTTCTTTCAGCATTTCGCTTAAAGTTGTTTCATTAAATGAACATTCAGGAGCAAGCCACCATCCATTCATGGCTGACTGAATACGAGCAATAAAACCGCCTGTATCACGACCTACCTGAAAAGCTTCATCAACTATTCCTTCCACATCAAAAACCGCGTCAAGTCTACTAGAAGGAATTGTCCATTGAGTTCTTGTTTCAAGCGATTCCTCGTAAGAAATTTGCTCTTCTAAATTTTGGGCGTTTTCAGCTTCTTGAGGATTGTTCAGAGCTTCCTGAGTTGAATAAAATATTGCCACATTTTCAGAAACTCTTGGCGAGTAGTAATTAGAAACCTGCTCAATAGCATCGTCTTTAGTTAACCCCGAGACGTCTACTTCACCAATGCTGACACCTTGATATATCTTGTTACCATTAAGAAGTGAATCTATGCCAAAGCACCAGCAAAAACAACAACAACGCAAAGAATCTCGGCGACTATATGTATCGGAAAACCGCCCTTCTGTTTACGTCTGCCATATTTTGCAGAATTAGGATTCTGATTTTCTTTAGTCCAAACATTACCGCTGAGATTATGCTCTGCAATCGAGGCCTGTTTCGAGCTGCGAGAAAAAGTACGCTGCGAAGTTCTACGATTACTGTTTCTATGAGATCCAGAAATCTTATTATTCGTTTTTTTAGAATAAGATGAAGAAAAGTTATCAGTATTTGGTTTAGATCTTTGCCCAGATACAACATTTGGTCGTTTTGTTTGATGAGCATGAACTGTTTTTGGGGCTTTAAAACTATGTTGTTCAGGACTTAAAACATCAGATTGACCAGAGTGGTTACCCCGAGAACGTATTTCATCAATACGAGCAGACGAACGTAAACCAGAAGTTTTAGCATGCGAGGGAGACGGATGAGAATTTCTTGCAGAAGGACGAGAGCCCTGAGTATGAGTAGAACTATTTTGGTTTCTCGAAGTACGAAATGTTCTGTTAGATGAAAATGAAGGTTGCCCAATATGACCCGAAGAACTATTTCGAGCTACATTCCTCTCAGAAGGATGTTTAGCGGTACCTCCCCTGCTATTTATTTGAGAACTGCGACTGCGCTTAGTGGGCATCCTTATCTGTCCTCTTCATTTTCAAACTCCCGTTTACGAGCCTCAAGCATACCTTGAACACCCTTAACAATATAATAAGTCGTAGTTCCAACAAGCATAAGAAGCCCCACGTAAATAAACCAAAAACCCCAAGAATACAGTGAAGCAGAAAAACCTGGCAACCAGGCTGCATCGGTCAAACCCAAACCTGGTAGCAGTGGCATGTTCAGTAATACACCCGCAAACCCAATATACAACAAAGTAGTTGCAACTTTACCAGCATAAATGACTGGAACTCTAACTTTCCAACGGCTTAACAAGTATGAACCACCGGCAAGCATAAAAACATCTCTTAATACAACTACCAACACTACCCAAAGCGGTAATCTTCCAACAAGCAAAAGACCGACAACACCAGAAATCATCAAAAAACGATCAACAAAAGGATCAAGAAGTTGACCCAGTTTTGAAACAGAATTTGTACGACGGGCTACCTGACCATCAATCCAGTCAGTTGAAGCTGCAACCGCAAACAAAATGGTTGCAATAAGGTTATACCCGTTTAACAACAAAACAAGAAAAGCAGGAATCATACAAAAGCGAATAAAAGAAAGGAGATTAGGCAACGTAAAAATCTTGTTGCTGACCTCATATTCTTCGTTTTTTGTACGAACTGCCATCAATACATCCTCCACAAAAAGTACCGGACTGAAAGCCCGGTACTAACAACCATCTAAGCAACGTAAAAGAAAAGCATATGCATGGCATATTATTGCTGTTGTTCTGCAGCGGCTTTCTCTCGCGCAGCTTTAGCTTCCTTCGCAGCCTTGATTCTAGCAGCTTTCTCAGCTTCTTTGTGCGCAAGCTCAGCTTTTTCCTCTTCTGTAGGCTCTGGTTTAGAAATTGTTACTTTTGTTTTTTCAGTACTTGGATGCACCAGTACAGGATTCATAGTCAAACAAGACTTGGGACATTCGCGAATACATGAACCACATTGAATACAAGCGAAATGGTTAATAGTCCAAGTTTGTTCTTGTTTATTTACCGAAATAGCTCCAGTAGGACAGCGCTTTTCACAAATACTGCAATGGATACAATTCGTATAGTCGAATTCAACAAGACCCTTCATGCAAGCTGGATGCTCAGGCTCTTCATAAGGATACCTAATAGTTTCAGGCTTCGAAAACAAAGAGCGAAGGGTCATCTTTCCCAGTTTAAATCCACCCATTTCGCTCCTACCTTTCCGTACAACTGATGCAAGGGTCAATAGATAATACAATCATATTTACGTCAGCAATCTCACAGCCTTTTAATGCCATTGTCATACCCGCAAGATTTTGAGAAGTAGGTGTACGAATGCGCATACGCTCAAGATTCTTAGTGCCATTACCACTGCAATAATAAAATACTTCACCACGAGGCTGTTCGAGTATATTTACTGCTTCTGAGCCCTCAGCAGGAGCGCCCTTAACAGGATTATGAACAGGACCATCAGGAATTTTATCAATAAGTTCATTAATGATATCTATAGACTGTAATACCTCTAATGCACGCACTTTAACGCGAGCATAGCAGTCGCCCGCAGTATCCATAATTGGCTCGAATGAAGAAAGTTCTCCATAACCACCAATGCCTAAGCAGCGCACGTCATTGTTGACATTACTTGCTCGAGCAAAAGGACCAACCATGCCATATTCATAGGCGTGCTCTTCATCTATAACACCAACTCCTACCGTTCTATTCTTAACGGAAGAATCCTTTAGAAATGCATTGCAGATTTCACCATATTCTTTACCCAGCGAAGCAAGTGTATCTTTAATTGAAGCAAGCATTGGAGCATCAATATCTTTAGTTACCCCACCAAGCAAGGTGTAAGACAAAATAACACGACCACCCGCAACAGCTTCAAAAATATCCAAGATGCGCTCACGCAAACGCCAGGTGTGCATAAATAAACTCTCATAACCAAATGCATCAGCAGCAAGACCCATCCAAAGCAAATGAGAATGAATACGTGAAAGCTCATGCATTATAGTGCGAAGATATTCAGCGCGCTTTGGCACTTCAACGTTCATCAACGTTTCAACTGCCTGAGCATATCCATAACTATGGCCAAACGCACAAATGCCACAAATGCGTTCAGCGACATAAATGTACTGATGAATATCGCGAGTTTCAACAAGCTTTTCTAAGCCACGATGAATAAATCCAATTTGCGGAAGTACATCAATGACAGTTTCATCCTGTACAACAAGATCTAAATGAACCGGCTCAGGCAATACAGGATGCTGGGGGCCAAAGGGTATAACTTGCGCTTTTCCCATTATTATTCCCCTTCCTTTTCACTATTAGCAGCAGCTTCGGCTTGTGCCTGAGCGCGCTTCGCTTTTGCTTCCATAGCTGCACGAACTTTTGCAGCTTTTTCTGGATCCATACCAGCAAGCTTCTTTTCCATTTCTTCGTCTGAAATTCCAGGCTTGCTTGGAGCAGAACTAGATTCCTGAGTGTCAGTCGCTTCAGCTTCAGCTTTAGCTTTTGCTGCTCGAGCAGCTTTTGCAGCGGCAATCTTCGCTGCCTTTTCGCGAGCTTTTAACTGCTCAGGAGAAATAATAGTCATAGGTGCTTTAATTCCTTCAGGAAACTTATAGAAGTTCCCCTTAAAATCAAGCGCATTACCTTCTATTTTTACGCCATATAATTCAGCAGCTTCATTTTCAAAAACAAAAGCTGAAATGAACATTTCCGTTACAGAGGGAACGGGCGTTTCATCCTTGATGATTCCACCAATTTTGAAATTTACTATTTCTTCACCCAAAACAAAGGTATAGATAAGAGTAATAGTATTGTCGAGTTCCAACTTTGGAAGAAGCTGATCAAGGCGATACCCTTTTTCTTTGTACTCTTTACAAGCCAATATGTTTTCTTATATTTCTGAGTTTCTTCGGGTTGGCTAAGGAAGATGCAGATATGCTGGATGTTAGAGTCAAAGCAGTGATGTTTTGTAGTAATGGGTGAGTTTTTACCGCCGTGTTTGGGCAGATTTTCATCTTTTATATTTATTTTTGCAGAAATCAATGTTTAATAAAAACTATCATGAAGAAGTATTTAGCAGAAATGATCGGGACAATGGTTCTTGTCCTGATGGGATGTGGTAGTGCTGTCTTTGCCGGAAGTGCGGCGGGG
>OLPV01001212.1_pt1 | contig 19559 bp, 15 predicted proteins | sample 1671961 | NCBI WGS metagenome assembly OLPV01 (sample SAMEA3136630, study PRJEB25190) | human gut metagenome | biome: human gut; feature: human-associated habitat; material: faeces | place: Austria | collected 2013
AAAAGACGATCGGAAAGATTCCGGAGACGATCAGCTGCCGTTATAATCCGGGTGGACTTTTCAAAATTTCCAACAGCATTATGGATAATCCGGGAGATGCCAAATACGGTATGACAACTGAACAGATTTTTGAGGCATTCAAGATCCTGAAGTCCAAAGGCGCAAAAGAGTTCGGTATCCATGCATTCCTTGCAAGTAATACTGTAACTAATGAATATTATCCGACACTTGCACGTACTTTGTTTGAAGTAGCAGTTAAGCTTCAGAAAGAGACCGGTGTACATATCAAGTTCATCAACCTTTCCGGTGGTGTGGGAATCCCTTACAAACCGGATCAGGAACCGAACGATATCAAGGTGATCGGTGAAGGTGTAAGAAAAGTGTACGAAGAGGTTCTTGTTCCGGCTGGAATGGGCGATGTGGCGATTTACACAGAGCTTGGCCGTTTTATGCTTGGACCTTATGGATGCCTTGTGACAAAAGCAATCCATGAAAAGCATACGCACAAAGAGTACATCGGTGTAGATGCATGTGCCGCAAACCTGATGCGTCCGGCTATGTATGGTGCTTACCATCACATCACTGTCATGGGAAAAGAAAATGAACCATGCGATCATACTTACGATGTGACTGGTTCTCTGTGCGAGAATAATGATAAATTTGCAATCGACCGTCAGCTTCCGAAGATTGACATGGGAGATCTGCTTGTGATCCATGATACCGGAGCACATGGATTCTCTATGGGATATAATTACAACGGACGTCTTCGTTCCGCAGAAGTTCTTCTGAAAGAGGACGGAGGTACACAGCTGATCCGCAGAGCAGAGACTCCGATGGATTACTTTGCAACTTTCGACTGCTTCCCGGTTTATGAGGAACTTAAGAAGAATACGGAAGAAGCGGATAAGCTCGGAAAATAATTTCAAATAGTTTATTTTGAAAAAATACTTGCGAACCGAAGATAAGTATGATATGATTATTTTCGGTTCGTGATTAAAAAACATGAATTTTATGCCGGCATGTCGGAATGGCAGACGAGGCAGACTCAAAATCTGTTGCGGGTGACCGCGTGCGGGTTCAAGTCCCGCTGCCGGCAGTTGATAATTAACTGGAATTGAATAAAAGATATGAGAAGTACATTGCGATGATTCGTGATGTATTTTTTCGTATATACACAATTATTGTGGCACATTTCGTGTATCTGTAATTTTGATGAGGATCTTTTTTACCCCTTCATGTATTGAAAATATCAAAAAAAAATGTCATAATGAGATGTTGTATATTTGAACGAACAGTAAGAAAAGATAGAAGTAAGTGATGAGACTTACAGAGAGGCAGTTGATTATGAGCAAAATCGTATTGATAGACGGACACAGTATTCTGAACAGGGCGTTTTTCGGACTTCCGGATCTGACAAATGCGGAAGGACTCCATACGAATGCAATATATGGATTCTTAAATATTATGTTCAAGATCCTGGAGGAGGAAAAGCCGGAGTATCTGACCGTTGCATTTGATGTGCATGCGCCGACTTTCCGCCATAAGATGTTTGAGGCGTATAAGGGGACGAGAAAGCCGATGGCAGAAGAACTCAGACAGCAGGTACCGTTGATGAAGGAAGTTCTGCATGCTATGGGAATCCGGACGATCGAGCAGGAAGGGCTGGAGGCAGATGACCTTCTTGGAACGCTGTCCAAAAGATGCGAGCGAATGGGGATGGAAGTGGTCATTATTTCCGGAGACAGAGATCTTCTCCAGCTTGCTACAGACCATGTTGAGATCCGGATTCCGAAGACAAAACGGACCGGAACTGAGATCGAGAATTATTATGCAGTGGACGTAAAAGAAAAATACCAGGTGACACCGACAGAATTTATCGATGTGAAAGCATTGATGGGAGATACTTCAGATAATATCCCAGGGGTGCCGGGAGTCGGAGAAAAGACGGCGACCAAGATTATTGTAGAATACGGATCTATTGAAAATGCCTACAAGCATGCATCCGAACTGAAGCCGCCGAGAGCATCGAAAAATCTGGTGGAATACTGGGATCAGGCACAAATGAGTAAGGTGCTGGCGACAATCGATGTAGACGCGGATTTTGCGTATGAACTGGAAGAGGCGAAGCTTGGAAATCTTTATACAGAGGAAGCTTATGTCTATTTCCAGAGACTGCAGTTCAAGAATCTGCTGAATCGTTTTGATGTGCAGAGTGAGAATTCGATTGAAGATGCATTTGTGATCGCTGTGGGAAAAGAAGAAATTCAGAAAATCTTTGCGGAGGCAGAAAAAGCGCAGACAGTGGGAGCTGTTCTTTACAAAGACACCAGAAATGTACTTCCGCTGTTTGCAGGAAATGCTGAGATAGGTGGAATTGGAATTTCGTTTGGAAAAGAGAAGATCTACTGTATTCCGGCAGGAAATGGATACAGCATGGAGGAACTTCTGGAGGCACTTGTACATGTGGCAAAGCATGCCGGACGGTTTGTGGTGTTTGATCTGAAGTCATCCCTGCCTTATCTGAAAGGATTAGAAGGAGCAGCAGAGGAGAAGTGCTTTGACAGTATTGTAGCAGCTTACCTCCTGAATCCGTTGAAAAATGATTATGGATTTGAAGATGTGGCACAGGAGCATCTTGGATTGATGATCGATCCGAAGACAGAACTGGAAAAAATGGTCTGTTATGAAGCCTATGCTGCATTTGCGTCATCGGAAGTTTTGGAAGAAAAGCTGAAAAAAGAGGAAATGTGGAAGCTTTTTACAGAAATAGAGATGCCGCTTGTATTTACTCTGTTCCACATGGAGCAGAATGGGGTGCGTGTAGAAGCAGAAGAACTGAAAAGCTATGGAGAACAGCTTGGCGGAAAAATCGTACAGCTGGAAAAGGAAATTTATGAGCTTGCCGGGGAAGAATTTAATATCAATTCACCAAAGCAGCTGGGCGTGGTCCTTTTTGAACATCTGTCCCTCCCAAATGGAAAGAAGACGAAAACAGGATATTCGACGGCAGCAGACGTACTGGATAAGCTGGCACCGGATTATCCGATCGTGGCAAAAATCCTGGAATATCGTCAGCTTGCCAAGCTGAAATCGACTTATGCAGATGGGCTTGCCGTGTTTATTCATGAAGATGATCACCGGATCCATGGAAAATTCAACCAGACAGTCACAGCGACCGGACGTATCAGCAGTACAGAGCCAAACCTGCAGAATATCCCGGCGAGGGTAGAACTTGGACGGCTGATCCGTAAAGTATTTGTGCCGGAAGAGGGATATGTGTTTGTAGATGCTGATTATTCGCAGATAGAACTGCGTGTGCTGGCACATTGCTCCGGAGATGCAGCACTGATCGAAGCATACCGGGAGGCAAAGGACATTCACCGGATCACAGCTTCTCAGGTGTTCCATACTCCGTTTGATGAAGTGACCGATCTGCAGAGGCGAAATGCAAAAGCAGTCAACTTTGGTATTGTCTATGGGATCAGTTCTTTTGGACTGAGCCAGGACTTAAGTATTACGAGAAAAGAAGCGGCCGAATATATTGACCGTTATTTTGAAACCTATCCGGGCATCAAGAAATTTCTGGATGATGCAGTTGCTCATGCAAAAGAACAGGGATATGTTGTGACCTTATTTGGCAGAAGAAGACCGGTTCCGGAGCTGTCTTCCAGCAATTTTATGCAGAGACAATTCGGGGAACGTGTGGCAATGAATTCTCCGATCCAGGGAACGGCTGCAGATATCATGAAAATCGCAATGATCGCTGTGGACAAAGAGCTTCGCATGAGAAACATGAAATCCAGGCTGGTTCTGCAGGTACACGACGAACTTCTGATCGAGACATGGAAGGAAGAGGAAGAGGAAGTGCGGGAGATCCTGAAAGAAGGCATGATGCATGCGGCAGATCTTTCCGTTCCGCTTGAAATTGACATGCATAGTGGAAAAAACTGGTATGAGGCAAAATAGAAGGAAACAGATATGAGAAAAATAGGAATAACAGGAGGCATTGGTTCCGGGAAGAGCAAAGTACTCGACTTTTTAAGTGTAGTGTGCGGTGCGGTGATCTGCCAGTCAGATCTGGTGGCACATCAAGTACAGCTTCCGGGAGAAAAATGTTATCAGAAGGTCGTGGAGACGTTTGGGAAAGAAATTTTAAATCCTGATGGAACGATTGATCGGAAAATTCTTGGCAGAATTGTGTTTGATCAGCCAGAGAAACTGCAAAAGCTTAATGCGATCGTGCATCCGGCGGTCAATGAAAAGATCCGGGAGGAAATGCAGAAGGCGCAGGAAGAGGGAAAAGAGCTTTTTATTCTGGAAGCCGCACTCCTTACGGAACCGGTATATCGTGAGATGTTGGATGAGATCTGGTATATTCATGTGCCACAGGAGATCCGGATGGAGCGACTGAGAAGTTCACGCGGATATTCAGATGAAAAAATGTATGCGGTGTTTGCAAATCAGCCGTCGGAAGAGACATTTACAGCGGTTTCGGATCTTGTGATCGAAAACGGCGGAACCTTTGAAGAAACGGAAAAACAGATAGACTTGGCACTGGGAAGAGGCTAAGAACAGGGAGAAGAAACAAGATGAGATTATGCAGCATTGCCAGTGGCAGCAGCGGAAACTGTATTTATGTGGGGAGCGATCGAACGCATCTGCTTGTAGATACAGGAATCAGCAAAAAACGAATTGAGGAAGGCTTAAAGGAACTTGAAATAAAAGGGAAAGAGCTGGATGGAATCCTGATTACCCATGAACATGCAGATCATATTCAGGGACTTGGTGTATTCAGCAGAAAATATGAGGTCCCGATCTATGGAACACCGGGAACGATTCGGGGAATCCGTGATTATAAAAATCTCGGGAAAATGCCGGAAGGACTTTACCATGAAATCCAGGTAGATAAAGAATTTAAGCTGGGTGATATTGACGTGCATCCATTTGCTATTTCCCATGATGCAAATGAACCGAGCGGCTACCGCTTTGAGCAGGATGGAAAGAAGATCGCGGTAGCAACGGATCTTGGAAAATACGATGAATATACGGTAGAGAACCTGAAGGATTTAAATGCGGTCCTTCTGGAATCTAACCATGATATACATATGCTGGAAGTCGGTCCTTATCCGTATTACCTGAAGCAGAGAGTTCTTGGGGACAGAGGACATTTATCAAATGAATTGTCAGGACGGCTTCTTTGTGATATACTACACAATAACTTGCGGAGTGTATTGCTGGGGCATTTGAGCAAGGAGAATAATTACGAAGAACTTGCATATGAGACTGTCAAGCTGGAGGTCACTTTGGGGCAGAACCCGTATAAGGGGGATGAGATACCGATTGCAGTTGCAAAAAGGGATCAGGTGTCTGCAGTGATCGAGGTTTAGAAAAAGAAAGTATGCAGAATTAGATTCAGGAGGACAGGCAGAATGAAGAAATGCATTATTACAGTAGTCGGTAAAGATTCGGTCGGAATTATTGCGAAAGTATGTACATACCTGGCAGAGACCAATATCAATATTTTAAATATTTCCCAGACGATCGTGGATGGGTATTTTAATATGATGGCGGTTGCAGATGTGGAAAATTCAAAAAAAGAACTGGATATCGTAGCGGTAGAACTTCGTGATATCGGCTTACAGATCGGTGTCAATATTCATTGTCAGAGAGAAGAGATTTTTGAAAAAATGCACAGAGTGTAAGGAGAACCGCTATGATTAATTTTTACGAAGTAGTAGAAACAAACCAGATGATCGAAGAAGAAAATCTGGATGTAAGAACAATCACATTGGGCATCAGTCTGATGGACTGTATTGACTCAGATCTGGACAGACTGAATGAAAAGATATATAAAAAAATCACAACACTTGCAAAGGATCTTGTATCGACAGGAGAGAAGATTGAAAGTGAATTTGGAATTCCGATCGTTAATAAGCGGATTTCCATTACACCGGTTGCACTTGTTGGCGGTTCAGCCTGCAAAAAACCAGAGGATTTTGTGACGATCGCAGAGACACTGGATAAAGCAGCAAAGGAAGTCGGTGTAAACTTTATCGGAGGATACTCTGCAATCGTATCCAAGGGAATGACAAAGAGCGATGAACTCCTGATCCGTTCCATTCCGATGGCAATGGCAAAGACAGAGCGTGTATGCAGTTCGGTCAATGTAGGTTCGACAAAGACTGGTATTGATATGGATGCAGTCCGTCTTTGCGGCGAGATTGTAAAAGAGACAGCAGAGGCGACAAAGGACAAGGATTCGATTGGCTGTGCAAAATTTGTAGTTTTATGTAATGCACCGGATGATAACCCGTTTATGGCAGGGGCTTTTTTAGGTGTTACCGAAGGAGATGCCGTGATCAATGTCGGTGTCAGCGGGCCTGGTGTTGTAAAAAGAGCGATTGAAAAATGTCGTGGCGAGGGCTTTCAGGAACTTTGTGATACGATCAAGAAGACCGCATTTAAGGTGACAAGGGTTGGTCAGCTTGTAGCCGGAGAAGCTTCCAAAAGGCTTGGTATTCCGTTCGGAATCATTGACCTGTCACTTGCACCGACACCGGCTGTTGGCGATTCAGTAGCGGAGATTCTGGAAGAAATCGGACTTGAGAGAGTTGGCGCACCAGGAACAACAGCAGCACTTGCTATGCTGAACGATCAGGTGAAAAAAGGTGGCGTTATGGCGTCTTCCTATGTAGGAGGTTTAAGCGGAGCTTTTATTCCGGTCAGTGAGGATAAAGGAATGATCGATGCAGTCAATGCCGGATCTCTTTGTATAGAAAAGCTGGAGGCGATGACTTGTGTCTGCTCGGTAGGACTTGATATGATCGCTATTCCGGGTAAGACGAAAGCTACTACGATTTCCGGGATCATTGCGGATGAGATGGCGATCGGAATGGTCAATCAGAAGACAACGGCGGTTCGTGTGATACCTGTAGTTGGAAAGGATGTTGGAGATATGGCAGAGTTTGGTGGTCTTTTGGGATATGCGCCGATCATGCCGGTCAATGAATTTGACTGCAGTGCATTTGTGAATCGAAAGGGAAGAATTCCTGCACCGATACATAGTTTTAAAAATTAGAAAGAGGTAAAGAGAGCATGGGGAAAGTTGCGATTGTAACAGATAGTAACAGTGGAATTACACAGGCAGAAGGAAAGGAAATGGGAATTTACGTACTTCCGATGCCATTCTATATCAATGAGGAGTTGTTTTACGAGGATATCACACTCACGCAGGAGGAGTTTTATGAAAAACTGGCAGGAGATGCAGATATTAAGACTTCCCAACCGGCTCCCGGAGATGTAATGGATATGTGGGACAAGGCGCTGGAGGAATATGATGAGGTTGTACATATTCCGATGTCAGCCGGTCTTAGCAGTTCATGTGAGACTGCAATCATGCTTTCCCAGGACTATGATGGAAAAGTACAGGTCGTAAATAATCACCGGATTTCTGTTACGCAGCGAAGATCGGTGGAAGAGGCGAAAAAGCTTGCAGATGCTGGAAAGAGCGCGGCAGAAATTAAAGAACTGTTAGAAGCGATCCAGTGGGACAGTGATATCTATATTACAGTAGATACTTTAAAATACCTGAAGAAAGGCGGCAGACTTACACCGGCAGCTGCAGCGATTGGAACGGTTCTGAACCTGAAGCCAGTTCTCCGTGTTAAAGGAGAAAAGCTGGATGCGTTTGCGAAGTCAAGAGGATGGAAGAGTGCAAAGAAGACGATGATCAAGACAATTAATGAGATTCGTACTTCAGAATTCGGAGATTGTGATGGAAAAAAAGATCTGTATCTGGATGCAGCTTACACAGGAGACCGCAAGGAGGCACAGGAATGGCTGGATGAGCTTCATGAAGCATTTCCGGAGTTTGAAATCCGGATGGATCCACTGTCGTTGAGTGTGGCATGCCATATCGGACCTGGAGCCAGGGCAGTGACTCTTACCAAAATTCTTCATGTGAACTAAATGAGAAAGAGACTTTTTGCACAAACATGCGTAGTAGTGGTGTGCAAAAAGTCTCTTTTTTGACAAAGGGGAAGGGTTAAATAATTTGCAACTGCTTCTGGTATTCATTTGTAAAAGGTGTGCCAAATTTCTCGGTAATTATGGATTCATACAGGTCTGATGCGAAAATGTCCAGGTTCAGGAGGACCTGGGTGGCGGAGGTGAGATCTCTGGCATCTGCGAGCTTTGTGATCAGAGGGATGGTGGCATACTCTTTGATCTCTTTAAGAATTTGAGTATCTTTTTTTTGAAAACCGAGTACGCGGGCATAAAGGGCGGATGTGGATGACCGCTCTTTTTTTGCTTTGCCGGAAATGTTGCCGGAATCTTCTGCAAAACAGAAAGGAGGCTCATGTCGGAAGGTGTCCTTTTCTATGCCGAGCAGGATGTGCAGCAGGGCGCGGCTGATCCGGGTGTAGGTAAGCTCTCTGGTTTTCAGAAGATCGCAGAAGGAACTCCAGGTAGCAAAATCATTTCTCTGATTGATGATCCGGTTGGCGAGGTCTTTGCTGACATCAAGGTAATCGGTCAGAGAGGAAGCACTCTTACAGAGCAGTCGATACTTTAGCAGGAGCGAAAAATCATCCTGGGTAATCGGAAGTGAGGACTGGTAATTCTTTCGCAGCAGATCTGAAGAAGCGGGCGGAAGTTGTCCTGCGACGGATGAAAAAGCATCTCCTGGTAAAGATGGATTCAGAATTCGGTTGCGGATCGCAGTTGCGGAACTGAAGGTTTCGCAGAGGGCAGTATCGTGGTAGCCGGATCCCTCGCGGGGAATTGCGAAAGGCTGGATCGGACTTTTGAAATACCGAAGCGCTTTTAAGTATTCAATCCCAAGGGTATTGTTTGGTGAGGACAGGATTTCGGCAAGGGACGGATCCTTTGTATAGACACTTAGGGCAGTCTGGCGTGCCTGCGGAAACGGTCGGCCTTTTCGCAGCTCGTCCTGCAGGAGCTGCCGGTAGACTTCTGGCTCTTCGGAAAGAATCCGGGCAAGCCGATTGAGTTTTTTGATATCGCCACACTCACTGCCAAAGCAGAGATAGGAAATACAGCCGAGACTGTTAAAAATAGAAACGGCACCTCTTGCAAACAACTCTGCACTGCCACAGGAAAAAAGGACCGGGAGCTCCAGAATGAGTGATGCACCGCCAAGAAGGGCAGCTTTTGCCCGCAAATGCTTTGGTGCGATAGCAGGGGCGCCACGCTGGACGAAGTCACCACTCATAAGGACAACTGCCGCATCTGCCCCCGTTTTTTGAAGTGCCTGGTCTATATGATACTGATGTCCGTTGTGGAACGGATTATATTCTGCGATGATACCGACGATTTTCATGCTTTTAACTAAAATCTCCTTTGTGTTGTTTGTGAAAAGATTATACTATAAAAAGAGTTTTTGTGCAAAAAACATTGTACTGGAAAATATTACGTGAAAAAAATAACATTACTTGTATACAATGTGTGCAAGGAGTATAATTAAGAATAGAGTGTGAGTTCTAATAAAGAAAATTCTAGTACCAGAAGGGAGAAACATCAATGAATGTATTAGTAATCAACTGCGGAAGTTCATCACTGAAGTTCCAGCTCATCAACTCAGAATCGGAGGCGGTTCTCGCAAAAGGTCTTTGCGAAAGAATCGGTATTGACGGAAGACTTACCTATCAGCCGGCAGGTGGCGAGAAGAATGTATCTGAAAAGGCTATGCCTACACATACAGAAGCAATCCAGTTCGTAATCGACGCGCTGACAGATGCAGATACAGGTGTTGTTAAGAGCCTTGACGAAATCGGAGCAGTCGGACATCGTGTTGTTCACGGCGGAGAAAAGTTTGCAAAATCTGTAGTTGTAACACCGGAAGTAAAAGCTGCGATCGCAGAGTGCAATGACCTTGCACCACTTCACAACCCGGCAAACTTAATCGGAATCGAAGCTTGTGAAAGCCTGATGCCGGGCACACCACAGGTTGTTGTATTTGATACTGCTTTTCATCAGACAATGCCTGAGAAAGCTTATATGTATGGACTTCCATATGAATATTATGAAAAATACAAAGTAAGACGTTACGGATTCCACGGAACAAGCCACAGCTTCGTATCTAAGAGAGTAGCTGAGATTGTTGGAAAACCATACAACGCAACAAAGACGATCGTATGCCATCTTGGTAATGGAGCATCTGTTTCAGCAGTGCTTAACGGAGAATCAGTAGATACCTCTATGGGACTTACTCCGTTGGAAGGTCTTGTAATGGGAACACGTTCCGGAGATATTGATCCGGCGATCATGGAATTCATTGCTAAGAAAGAAAACCTTGACATTGCAGGAATTATGAATGTCCTGAACAAGAAATCAGGTGTGGAAGGTGTATCCGGTGTATCCAGCGACTTCCGTGATCTTGAGGCAGCAGCAAAAGCAGGCAACAAGCGTGCAGAACTTGCAATCGACGTATTTGCATACAGAGTAGCAAAATATGTTGGTGCTTATACAGCAGCAATGAACGGTGTTGATAATATCGTATTTACAGCAGGTATCGGTGAGAACTGTACATTTGTAAGAACAAAAGTCTGCAGCTATCTTGGATATCTTGGAATTACAATCGATGAAGAAGCAAATGGAAAACGTGGAGAAGAGATCGTAATCTCTACACCAGATTCCAAAGTGAAAGTTCTTGTAGTTCCGACAAACGAAGAACTTGCAATTGCAAGAGAGACAGTTGCACTTGTATAACAGAAGAAATTAGAAAAAACCTTAAAATCTGTAAATCATCCTTGACAAAAAGGATTTACATGGTATAATAGTTTAGGTGTGAACAGGAGAAAGAATTATGTTAATTGACCTGTCCGAAGTCTTATCTGAACCGCATAAGTCCATTGACGAAGTGGTCGGCACTGAGATGAAAGAAGTGAAGGTGAACGGAAGCAGATTTCCGGTAAGCCGGACACAGCCTGTGCATATTCATGTCGAGTATGCCGGCGAAAAAAAACTTCATATCAGTTGTGAGACAAGTCTTACGGTAATCATTCCGTGTGACAGATGTCTTACAGATGTACCGACAGATTTCACGCTTTCCTTTGAAAAGCAGGTGAATACAGCTCTGGCAGACGGAGAAGATGATGGCGAATCCGATGAAGCGAATTACATTGACGGATATCATCTTGATGTGGAGCAGCTGCTCTATAACGAGATTTTAGTAGGGTGGCCGATGAAAGTTCTATGTAGCGAAGACTGTAAAGGGATTTGCAGTGTATGTGGTCAGAACTTGAATGAGGGAAGCTGCGACTGCGAAGACACCAGTCTTGACCCTAGAATGTCAGTTATCCGCGATCTTTACAAGAATTTTAAGGAGGTGTAACCTATGTCAATTTGTCCAAAGAATAAATCTTCTAAAGCAAGAAGAGACAAGAGAAGAGCAAACTGGAAAATGAGCGCACCGAATCTGGTGAAATGCAGCAAATGTGGAGAACTTATGATGCCACACAGAGTTTGCAAAGCTTGTGGATCTTACAACAAGAGAGAAATCGTTACTGTAGAAAACTAATTAAAAAAGGCTATAGTACAGGGGTTAGGCTTATTGCTTAACTCCTTTTCTTTTTAATTTAACCCAATTTTAACCCAATTGGAATTGTAAAATAATTGAATAGAGAGCTGTGTATAAGATTGAGTTTTAGGGATAAATGGAATTATAAGATATTTGACACAAGCATATTGAAGAGAAGTATGTTTATTTGAGATATTTTATATCTCCATACACAAAAAGTATAGGCATATCGGTCAGGTTTAAAAGTACCCCCGGTATGCCTATTTTTTTACGCTTTTATACAACTGCTGCCATATACAAATAACCTGATATTATATGCAATATTGGTTGAATTATGCGCATGGAAGGGATATAATTTAGGTAAATATTAAAAAATATATTTATATTATCTGTGCGGTATAATTCGTTTAATGTGTTAGGGGATAATTTAATGCGTTAAAGCGATGATATGTTAATGCAATGATATCGTTAAAACACTATAAACTACTAGGAAATTGACACGTCTATGCGGAAAAACTGGTAAAATAGTTGAATAAAATAATAGGAATGATTCCTGTTTTTATAGATATACCAAGCTTTTCACGATATTAAGCACGATAACTTGTGTACTTTTTGGGTTACGCTGAAAAGCCTGTAAAATAGGCGATTTAAGCGGTTTTATATGCTTGATGGCAAAAGATGTTCGGATAAGCATATAAAAAGGCTTATTTGCTTGATTTTAGGGCGAATTTGACGTTCCCTGGATGAAAGTATATAAGAGATAGCTTATCGGAGTAGGAACGGTGTTTTTAATGATATGAAGTAATATAACTACAAGGATAATATGAGGGTAGGTGAATTTATATGAATTTAAATGATGCAGAAAGATGGTATGATAAAGCATATACGTTGCACTATAAGGACCGTGACTTAGAAGGAGCGTATTACTATTATCGTTATATCGTTCAGCATTTTTCTGATTCAAAAGAAGCCAGGTATGCGAGACAGCAAATAGAAAATCTAAAGAGTACCAATGTTCTTACAGATGAGATAATTGCAAGTACTGAGGATAGGTTACAAAATTTAGGAACACAAGAAGCACCAAAAAGTAAAGCAGAAGAACGTGAAGATGCCGCGGAAAAAATTATTGTTACTACATGTGACTTAAAAGAAGATTATGAAGTAATTGCACCAGTATATTTTCAACTTTCTAATAAGGGAGTATTCAGTAGCACATATTCAGAGCTATACCAGAAATACAGAGATAAATTATATCAAAAGAAGAAGCAAGGAGTTCTTTCTGATTCAAAGGCTGACTGGGGATTTTTATATGGAGAGTGGTCGGTTGGTCAGAATGAGTTTGACAAGGCTTTTTATATAGCTGTTGAAGAATTAAAGGTGCGCGCAGCTGCATTAGGAGCAGATGCAATTATAGGAATGAGACAAGATATTGATTTAGATACAAATGGATTTTCTTATTTCTATTTGCAGATGTATGGAACAGCTGTTAAGTTTAGATAAGGATAATAAACGGAATGAGGCGTGGAAGATGGGAATCTGTAAAATCTGTGGTGAAAAGTATGGCTTGATGAGCGGCGGTGCAGAACCATATACAGGATGCAATTTAACAATTTGTAATTCTTGTGGTCAAATTCTTAAAGATATAGAACAGTCTAAAGGAGAAGACACCAAAGAAGTTAAAGAGCTATGTACATCTATTATGGATATGGCGCAAGATGAAGAAGTGCGAAATATTTTGTCTGAATATAGTGAAAAGATTATAGGAGAGAGTGAAAAGCTTGTAGCAAAAACCAATGAATCAAAAGAACGAGCAGAACGTATTCAACATATTGAAAATAATTTTGCTGATCTTGAAAAATCATTTATGGTAACAACTGGATATGAATTTGAAGGATATCGAATTACTGCATACAGAGGAATTGCTAGTGGGGATATAGTTCTGGGTACAGGTTTTATAAGTGAGTTTGCAGCAAGTTGGAGTGATGCTTTTGGAACAACATCAAATACGTTTGCAAGTAAAATGAAGACTGCTAAAGATAATGCATTAAAAGAACTGATATCCAATGCAATGATAGAAGGAGCGAATGCAGCAATTGGAGTGACTTTCAACTATACAATGTTTAATAATAATATGTTAGGCGTTTCTGCTAATGGTACGGCAGTGGTAATAGAAAAAGTGTAAGAGTTTATTTTTATGAGAGAGGTATTAGTTATGAGTTTAGCAGGAATTTTTGGATCAATTTGTGGAGGCATTTTTTCAATCGGTATTATTGTTATGGTATTGTACATGATCTTTTGTTTTGGTGATGGATGGCTTTGGTAGGAAATTCACATATGTTATACTTAAGGAAAATATTTGTATAATTTTGGAGGATAAAAATGGCTCTTTTAATATGTCCGGAATGCGGTGAAAAAATAAGTAGTTATTCAAAAGAATGCAAAAAATGTGGTTTCCCAATAAAAGAATATATGGAAGAAAATAATTTAATAGATTTAAATAAAGAATTTCTTTGCACAAAATGTGGCGCACAATATGCGGGTTATGGTGAAGAATCTGATCTTATATATTTAAAATGTAGATTCTGTAATGGTAAAGTAATAGGAACTGATAAAACTGGAAAAGAAGCAATGGATATTTTCTATCAAGATCCAAGCAATTATTTAAATAATTTTGCAAAAAAATATATAAAAGATACTTTTTCAGAAGAAGCATATGAAAGAAGACTTTTAATAATAAAAGCAGAAAACGAACATAAAGATTCCAATTACTATATTGATAATTCCTCCACCCAATCCACCCAACAGTCGACTAACATCCCGCATTGTCCTACTTGCGGATCATCCAACATTAGGAAGATATCAGTGACATCAAAAGCAGTAGGAGCAGGATTATTTAGCAAAACTGCGCGTAGTCAATTTGAATGTAAGTCATGTGGGTATAAGTGGTAGGTGAATAGGAAAGAATGTATGAGGAATATATAAATTATGGTGCAAGTACTGTAGAGATATTGGATGAGTATATTGCTTCAAAAGAACAGTATCTAAAAATTTTAGACAAATTTTCTATTACGGATATAAATTGTTTACAGTACGATATTCAATTTGTTTTAAGTAATAAAATTCCAATAGATCAAGAAATAATAGAGACAAATATAACGATGACAGAATTTAAGAAAATATATAATCGTCCAGTATTGCTTCCAATGATTGGGGAATATTTAGGGTTTATGACAAAGGATAATTTAAAACGTAATCATATTCCTAAAATAAGTCTTCCGGTATATGATTTTCTTTTAATGTTTAAACGACATTTTGAAAAAAATAAAAATAATCTAGAATTTGGAAAGTTAATAAAATTCGATTATCCAATATCGATAAATGCTCAATCATCGAAAAATAGAACAGGATATGGGAACGAGTATTTTTATGACCAGTTAATCTACGAGGGAACATTATATGGGGAAACAAGTGAGTTCCCGATAGTAGGTTACATTGTAAATAAAGATATATTATATGACAAAGCTGTAGCAAAATTGAATCAACATAAATAAAATAGGCACCGGATCGGGGAAAGGTCTGGTGTTTTGCTATATGAGGGGATAAAAGATGATCTTAAGTATTGATGAAATTGTTGTGCATGTAAAAAAAGAAATTATGAGAGATTTGTTTGTGGATGCAGACAATGATAGATGTTTAATTGATATTTGGATTGAGGATGGCAGTGTAGATAAATCAATCACAAAGGTTTCTAAATATTTTTTAGATACAATGAGAGAAAGGTTACTTCAAGTATATTCAAACCAGGATTTAATTTTATATAGAAAATATGGATACGAATATGTTTTAGATTTATATTTAAAAGAAAAATATAATGTTAAAGAAGTTGGGCTTGAAATTTTTTTTCAAGCAATAGAAAGAGAAGCAGAAGAAAAATATGTATTGCAAAATATAAAAAAATTCACTTGGAAAAAAGAACGAAGAGTGTCGGCAATAAGGTATAGAGCACTAACTGATAAAGGAAAAAGATTATATATCGAGGTTATAACTATCCGGAAGAATAAGGAAAGCTGGAAAAATTATCAAATTTTGTATGATAATAGACCTTTTTCTTATGCAGAAGTTAATTGTGATATGATAGTTAATGAAATTGAAAGTACACATCCTATAGACACAAGAGCTAATAATATAATTATTATAGATAAACGTTATGCCTATTTTAAGAGTGAACAAGAACGTAAAAGAAAGAATGAAGAAAAGAGAGAGGCTAAAAAGAAAGAAAAAGAAAATTTTGAAAAATCAATGGATATATATTATGAGATGATGGCAGAACGCTATGATATTAAAGTTAAGCAAGTTAAGAAATTAGTAAACAGATATAGTAATGAATGTTTATCACGAACTAAAAATAAATATTGTAAGTTATCGAATGGAAAAAGGTGTAACATTTTTTCTGAGTATTGTAAAAATAATAAAATATTAAATGAAGAATTGATAAAATTATCTAAACGAGAAAAAACGAAAATTCATTTAAGCAAAGAACATAAAAAAATTGAGATTCAGAAAGAAAATGATATAAACACTTTACGGAAAATTGATGTAAGAGATTTTGTGGTAAGACGAGATGTGTTTAAATGTATGCATAATACGCATATAATTTCTGACATTGACGCAGTAATAATGGTTGTTGATAATGAAGGAAAACAGAAAGCATTCAAAATATCTGCCGGATACTGTGCTCAGTGCAATATTTATTTCATTATGGATTCCGTGTATCAGAATTTGAAGAGACAAGGAATTATCTTATGCCGGATTACAGATGAAAAAACTTATCTGAAGGGTGGATTTATGAATGGTGCAAAATTGGCACAGGAATCTATTCTAATGCAGTATGGATATAATGTATCACAGATGGAAGGATTATCTGCAACAAGACGGCAGAAGATACTGGCAGTTATCATTGATAATAAAGTGTTATCTAAAAATGAAATTATCAGCTATTTAGATTTCTTTATTCGGCAGCATGGCAGACGAAGTAATATGGAGCTTGCAGTTGCTAAATGGGAGGATGATCGTGATTTTGTAGAACACTATAGAATCGGTGAATATACGCAGTATGGCGTAAATGCAATCCATAGAAGATAAGAGATAGGAATTGATTTTCCCACTCCTGCTGCCAGTACCCATCGATCTGAGGGTAACTGATTTGTCATAGTTTTAAAGTACCCCTGGTGCTGTCTGAATATCAAAGTAGAAAGTGAGAGAAATATGAAAAAGATTATGTTATTAGTAGGATGTTGCTTATGCAGTATAAGTATTTTATTAGCGGGATGTTCTGATAAAACGAAAACAGATGTGCAGAGAAAAGTAGATTTATCAGAATCAGCTCTACTCGGAGAATGGACTTTAAATAAAGTGTCTAGTTCGCAAGGAGAAGCTACTATGGCAGAAATGCTTGACAAAAAGGTATATTCTGATCCTGATGTGTTTGATTTTAAGTCTGATGGAAAGATTGAATCACAGACAAATAATTTCAATATTACTCAGTTTACATGGGGAGAAGAAGATGGAAAGTATTTACTTTATGGAAGTGATGATCAAAAATGGGATATAGATTATACGGATGATGTAATGACTTTTGAGGTCAATGGATCTACATTCGAGCTTATAAAAGGAGCAAAAACGGCAGAAGAATTGCTGAAAGCAGAAGGACTGTGGCATGTGGATGAGTTAATCATTACGAATGCAACTGTAAATTCTAGTGGTAACGGATTTTATACAATATCATATGAAATACAAAATGCTACATCTGATACGATTACTTTTAGAGGAATATCTATTGATGAATATGATACCGAAAATGTGAATTTAAAGTCATATTACTCATATAATAAAAATGCTACATTTTTTGAACTTGCACCTGGAAATAGTGGAATATTAGAATTGACATTTTCGGATGATTCCGGAATCGCAAGAGTTGTTAGTAATACTTATCAATATACTACAGTAGATGGGACGATAATAGACGGGACATTTTCTTCGCCGTATGAGGTTAAGGTGATTTAGAACTATCGGCTTCAAAATTTGACCGAGTGTGCAGATGAACCTGCATATACCTTTCTGACTTGGCAATATGCCTTTTCAGGTTTTAACTACCCCGCACGCCGTAACCACCCAACAGACCCCACAAGTCAGTGTTAATTCTTTACTTAAATCGCACAAAATAAGAGCAGAAAATAACAAAAAAGAGATTCCCTATCAATTGGAAACCTCTACATATTTCAAACAAAAATACCCCGATATACTCAAATTTGACCGTTGCTATAGACCAGTTATCAGGGTACAAAATTAGGACTAGGAGAAAATCCAAGTCCTTATTTTTTGCGCTTTATTCAATTAAAGTATCTGCTCTGTACATCACATCATCAGCATAGTTTGTCGCCGGATTGTAAATCAGTACCGTTTCCACTCTGTCACCTTGCTTCAGATCGGCATCATACTTGATATAACCGTGCATATTCCGCAAAAACAGAGCACTCGCTCCGCATGAGCGGAGCGCTGTTCCGCTAGGAACGGATCATTGCCCTGTTTGTTAATAAAGTTACTTGCTTTCTACACGTCTATCGCGACCTGGAAAGTCTAATCGATATGCTTTAGAGGTCATGCGGCTGAGACATGCATCTGCATATGTGTTATCACCAAACAATTGGTACCAGTTCGCTACTGGCATCTGCGAGATGATGACTGTTGATTTTCGGCAATCTCTAGCTTCGATGATTTCAAAGAGATCACGGCACTTGTCAAGATTTAAGTCCATCAATCCAAAATCATCTATAACAAGAAGATCATAACCGGCCATCTTGTTTGAATACTCATAGTAATTATCTTCACTATGCGCATGGGCGGATTCTTGAAGCAGATAATTCGCACGGATATATTTAACAGTCCTCATTTGATGTAGTGCTGTGACGCAAAGTGCACATGCAACATGCGTTTTGCCAGCTCCTGCTCCACCTGTAATCAAAAGATTGTTCGATTCATCGATCCAATCACCTTTGGCCAGTAATTCAATGACATGTGTGTTTAACTGCCTCTCTGGATCATAAAGAGAACTATCAAGGTCAGCTGCCGGATATTTTAGTGTTGCTTGTTTTAAGAGCCGATTGAACTTCTTGTTTTCTCTCCCTAACCACTCATGGTTGATGATTTCAGAGAACCTTGTTTCAAAGCTCTCTAATCTCGAATTCGGATTCATAAGTTGGTTTTCAAAAGCTTCTGCCATGCCGGACATACGCATCTTATAGAGTTTGTCCATAAGAAGATTTTGATTCTTTGTAAGTTTGTCGTTATAATTGTATTCTTTCTGTCTGTATGCCATAATCATTCACCTTTACTTGTAGTAATCCTTTCCTCTGATGTTTTCATGAGATGGAAGTGATTCCGGTGATGATTCTGGATGCTCATCGCACTCCATCTTTTTAAGCACCTGCCTGTACGTCGAGTAGCGACAGGAGTTCATTTCAATGCATTTACGAGCGGCTTCTTCTGCAATGCCTTTAGGGATTGCTTTTACTCGATGTAGTATCCCGGCACATGCATTGAATGCTTGCTCTTCGTGCTTAGAAGATTTTAGGATTCGATCAATCAATTCCGACATAGAAGGACCGAACACAGACGCCCAACGCCTGTAATAGTTTCCATCTTTCGAATTGATTTCTTGATAATAAAGGTGTTCCGGAGGCATATGCTCATCCGCAGTTATGTACAACGGAAAATCCTTATAAGATCTTCTATGAGTGCAGATCAGACGGTTGTACTGATCACAGATACGAATCTCAGAAGGTGTAGCTTTAAGGATTGCTGGTTTTCCGCAGTAAGTATACAATACAGAGTAGTAGTGGCCGTCATAATCGATGTGATAATTATTAGGCACCTTCAGTACTGCTTTGTAATCACAAGTTGTGTATTCTCCGCCTGGCAGTGGTTTCATACATGGTTTGTCATACTTGATAAATATTTC
>OLPV01001221.1_pt1 | contig 19501 bp, 20 predicted proteins | sample 1671961 | NCBI WGS metagenome assembly OLPV01 (sample SAMEA3136630, study PRJEB25190) | human gut metagenome | biome: human gut; feature: human-associated habitat; material: faeces | place: Austria | collected 2013
CACCACCATAAGTTGCACCAAAAGTATCAGCTTGTACAAAGCGATAATATCCTTCTGGTGCTAGACGTAACATGATTTCTCCAAAAGTGACTACTTTTTGTTTCATATTAAATCTCCATTTTTAAATCTGGATTAATCAAATGGATTCCAAATCCAGCTATTTCTAAATCTAAATAAACAAAGTTGATTCGATTTGTCTTTTTATTACGTGTAATACTTTCTTCGACAAACTTCACACCTTGTTTAGAAAGGTGATACATTGCTTTTTCAGGATATGGAGTATAGATTCCGATGTGACCATTTTCTCCACGGCCTTTTTTATGTAAAATCTCAAATCCTACACCAGCAAAATTTGATTTTGGCTTTGTGTATTGTGTAAAGTGGAACAAAGAACATAACGTATCTGTTACTTGTTTTGATTCTTCAGGACTATTTGTATTGATTCCAACATGAATTAATTGGAAGTCTAACAAGCTCTTGATTGCTGATCTAGATAATGCTTCAATTCCATCCCAATCTTTTGCGACAACCAAATCATTTGGCAACATAAAACTTCCACCGATTGCTTCTACATTTGGCAATGAAAGATAATCATGCATATTCTTTGTATTAATGCCGCCTGTTGGCATAAAGTGAACGTTCGCATACGGAGCACTTAGATCTTTTAATTTCTTAGCGCCTCCACTTGATTCTGCTGGGAAGAACTTTAACTGTGTTAATCCCATTGAAAGAGCCATTTCAACTTCACTCGCTGTGGATACGCCAGGATACACTTCCACGTCATGATCCAAGCACCATTGAACCACTTTTGTATTAAATCCAGGTGTAATAATAAATTTAGCTCCAGCTTGAACAGCTTCTTTTGCTTGTTCAACAGATAATACAGTTCCAGCACCGACTAACATATCTGATAATTTTTCTGAAATAGTTTGGATTGCACTCGTTGCATGTTCGCTACGATATGTAACTTCAATAACATCAATTCCACCATTTAGCAATGCCTTAGCTAATGGGTATGCATCTTCTTTTTCCAGAATCTTAACAACAGGTACGATTCCTGTGTTGGAAATACGATTCATATACGATTCCATAGTTCCACCTTCCATTTTCTATACTTTGCGTGTGTCTAGTACGCGTTTATTTTTTAGTAAACCAGTTCACTTGCAGTCTATCTTAGTAAACCGGTTTTGTCAACTCAAAAAGTGAAAATAATCTTTTTTTAATTTTTTTGTATATATTATAGGTAAGCGTTCCCGGAGTTTGTTAATTTTTGAGCAAAATGTGTTGACAATCCATTTTTGAAGTGTAATAATGGTGTTGTCTAGTAAACCAGTTTACTTTTTTGAGGAGGCTATGGAGATTATGGTGCGTACAGTAAATATCGAACCAATTACTAAAGAACAAGAGTTTTTAGCAACACCCGCCCTTACAAAAGAAGAATTAACAAATGCGTTTGAAGAATGTTTAAAACAAGTTGATTTAAATATGGAATATTTCAAAGATCGATTCCCATATTCATGTACTAAAGGTTTAAAGTATCCAATCATCGACAACATCGAATGGACTGATGGATTCTGGACAGGTATGTTGTGGTTGGCATATGAATATACGAATGATAAGAAATATAAAGAATTAGCGGATCGAAATATCGAAAGCTTCTTGCATCGTGTTGAAAATCGAATTGAATTAGATCACCACGACCTTGGATTCTTATATTCGCTATCTTGCGTAAGTGGCTATAAGCTTACAAAAAATGAGCATGCAAAAAAAGCTGCATTGTTGGCGGCTGATAAATTGATGGAACGTTGGCAAGAAAAAGGACAGTTCTTACAAGCTTGGGGACCTAAAGACAGTCCTGAACATTATCGATTCATCATCGACTGCATGTTAAACATCCCATTATTATATTGGGCAAGTGAAGTTACTGGTGATAATCACTATGCGGATGCCGCAACAAAACACTTCACAACAAGTTGTAAATATGTAATTCGTGATGATGCGAGTGCATATCACACATTCTATATGGATCCAGTTACTGGTGGACCAAGTCATGGTGCTACACGTCAAGGATATTCAGATGATAGTTCTTGGGCTCGTGGACAGGCATGGGGTATTTATGGAATCCCATTAAATATTCGCTACACGAAAAACACAGAATACGTTGATCTATATAAAGGAATGACAAACTATTTCTTAAATCGTTTACCAGAAGACAATATTTGTTACTGGGATTTGATTTTTACAGATGATCCCGCACAATCAAGAGATTCAAGTGCAGCTGCTATTGCCGTATGTGGAATGCTTGAAATGGATCAATGGATCAAAGAAGAGGATCCAAGTAAAAAGGTGTATCAAAAAGCTTGTGACAACATCACTCGCTCATTGATTCAAAACTACACTAACAATGATCACAAACCAGGCGATCCAATCTTGTATCATGGCGTATATTCATGGCACAGTGGTAAAGGCGTAGATGAAGGAAACATCTGGGGCGACTACTACTACATGGAAGCATTAATGCGTCAAATCAAGCAATGGGATCCATACTGGTAAAAATAAGGAGGAGATAAAATGGCAACACCAAACATCGTTATGACACGTATCGATGAACGTTTAGTTCATGGTCAAGGTCAATTATGGGTAAAATCTTTAGGCGTTAACACAGTAATCGTTGCGAACGATCAAGCAAGCCAAGATGCAATGGCACAAACTTTAATGAAGACTGTAATTCCTAAGGAAGTCGCAATGCGTTTTTACTCAGTACAAAAAGTTATCGACATCATTCACAAGGCAAATCCAGCTCAAACAATTTTCTTAATCGTTAAAGATTGTAAAGATGCTTTACGCCTAGTTGAAGGTGGCGTTCCAATCAAACAAATCAACATTGGAAACATTCACAACTGTGAAGGTAAAGAAAAAGTAACTCGTTCTATTTTCTTGGGCGCTGAAGACAAGGCTGCATTAAAAGAAATGATTGAAAAGTATAACGTTGAATTTAATACACAGACTACACCAAGTGGTTCTGATGGAAGTGTATTAGTAGATATTAAAAATTATTTATAGGAGATAAAAGAATATGCAAATTACATTGTTACAGGCCGTAATCATCGGTCTATGGACAGCATTCTGTTACTCAGGGATGTTGTGGGGTATTTTTACGAACCGTGCTCTAGTTTTAAGTTTCGGTGTTGGTGTCGTATGTGGAGATTTAAAAACAGCATTGCAATGTGGAGCAATCGCTGAATTAGCATTCATGGGATTCGGTGTTGGTGCCGGTGGAACTGTTCCTCCAAACCCAATCGGACCTGGTATCATTGGTACATTAATGGCAATCACTATGGATGGTGTTACACCAGAAAGTGCATTATCATTATCTATTCCTTTTGCAGTCGCAATCCAATTCTTACAAACAGCTATCTATACAGTTCGTGCAGGTGCACCAGAAAGTGCAAACAACGCATTGAAAAAACAAGACTTTGGAAAATTCCGTTTACACTCTAACTTAACAATCTTGTTATTTGCTCTTGTTGGATTCTTATTAGGATTCTTAGGTGCATACAGCATGGATACATTAAGTAAATTAGTAGCATTAGTACCAGCTTGGTTATTAAAAGGATTAACAGTTGCTGGTGGTATGTTACCTGCTATCGGTTTTGCTATGATCATGAGCGTTATGTTAAAGAAAGAAGTTGTTCCATTCGCATTATTAGGATACTTCTTAGCCGCTTATTTAGGCGTACCAGTAATCGGTATTGCTATTGTCGGAACTGTATTCGCATTAAAACACTATAACGATGCCGGAAATGTCGCTGTCGCACAAGCTGCAACTGAGGAGGTAGAACACGATGACTGGATCTAAATTAACAAAGAAGGATTACACTAAGACTACATTACGTGCTTACTTCTTACAAAATGGTTTTAACTATAGTAACTATCAAGGTTTAGGATACGCTTTAGTTATGTATCCTGCATTCAAAAAATTGTATGGTGATAACCCAGCTAAATTGGCTGAAGAATTAGAAAATAACTGTGAATTCTATAACACAAACCCTAACTTCTTACCATTTATCACTTCTATTCACTTGGCAATGGCAGAAAACGGAATGGAATATGATGAAATTCGCGGTATCAAGATGGCATTGATGGGGCCTTTAGCAGGTATTGGTGACTCATTATCACAATTCTGTATTGCTCCATTATTCTCAACTATCTTTGCTTCTATGGCTATGGATGGTGTGGCAATTGCTCCATTATTATTCTTAATCTGCGAAAACGTTACATTATTGGCAATCAAACTTGTTATGGGTGGATATGGACGTCGTCTAGGAACAAGCATGATTGACAAATTATCTGAAAAAATGGGTGTTATTTCTGAAGCTGCAAGTATGATCGGTGTTACTGTTATCGCTGGTTTAGCTGCAACATTCGTTAAAATGAACGTCGCAATCACATTCTCTGCTGGTGCTATTGAAGAAGGTGTTAAACAATCTACAGTAGATATTCAGGCAATGTTAGATAAAGTTGCTCCTGCATTATTACCAGTATTATATACAGCATTAATGTACTACTTAATCAAGAAAAAAGGTGTTACAACTTATTGGTTAGTATTGATCACTGTTGTTATCGGTGTTTCATTAAGCTGCTTAGGAATCTTAGCCTAATACATAAAGGAAGCAAATTTGCTTCCTTTTCTTTTTAAGGAGAACTCTATGAATCTATCTTACATAAAAAAACAAATACAATTCTGGGCAGACAAGAAGGATGTACTACACGTAAAAAAATTATTAACGAAAGAAGATCAAATTCTAGTAAAAAGAAAATCAGAAGAACTAATTCAAAACATCTTTACGTTTGATAAACCATGGGACATGGAACGTTGCCAAATTCCTTACAAACTAAAAACTTTAGATTGGAACATACAATTAAACGATGATGAAGAATGGTGCTTCATGCTCAATCGCATGGACTACCTAAACTATCTGGTTCTTTCTGATCATATTGAATATGCCAAAACACTCATTTTAAACTGGATAGAAGCCCATCCAACAATTCAACCAGAACCAAGCACAAGAACACTCGATACAGGCATTCGTTTAATGAACTTCTTTGAAGCCCTACCTTATTTGTACGCAAACAGTTTATTAAGTGATGAAGAAATCACTACGATTGCCAAGTCCATGTTGGATCAGTGTGCGTATTTAAAAGAGCATTACATTCCAAAATATATAACATCAAATTGGGGAAGCATTCAAACATGTGCTATGATCAGCATATTACCTATGATTGAAGAACAAAGTGATATCTATGCTTGGGCATTCAATGAATGGAAAAGACAAATCCAAGCACAAGTGTATCCAGATGGCATGCATTGGGAACAATCCACGATGTATCATATTGAAGTCTTAAATTACTGCATGAAAGCTATGTATTATTCAGAACAAGAATTGCCACAAATTCATGCTTTGGCTAGAGCCATCTTCTTACAGGCTACCCCTCATAAAGAAATTGAAACATTTGGGGATACAGATCGCAGTAATATTCAAGATGTCATGACACGTGCTAGCTTCTTATTTAATGAACCCACATGGAAGTCGATCGCATTTCATACTTTTGACATGGAATCTTTATATACATTAGGAGCTAAAAATGCCAAGATTTATCCGGAAATGCAAAGTACAGAATCTAATGAGCTTAACTTTGATGGAAAAGATAGCGGTATGTATACGTCAAGGAGTTCTTGGAAAGAAGATGCTAACTTTACCATGTTTACTAACGGATCATTAGGCAGTGGACATGGACATAGCGATAACTTACATATATCCATTTACTATAAGGGAAACCCTGTATGTATTGATACTGGACGTTTAACATATCGTGAAGATCATCCACTAAGAGCACACTTAAAATCTATGGCAAGTCATAATGGTGTGATTGTAGATGAACATTGCTCATGTGTACCTAAGGATAGTTGGGGATATGAAGATTTTGGTGTTCCATTAAAGAATTATGTCTATCATAAAGATGGCATTCACTACTATGAAGGTACACTATTAGGACATGATCCGTTACAGGTATGGACAAGAAAAGTGATTGTCCTTGATGTAGGTGTATGGATGATTGTTGATGAAGTAAAAGAAGATGGTAGCCATCATGCTGTTACACGTTTTCATTTAGATCCAGATGCTAGTGATTTAAAAGGTTTAAAGCTTGTATCCAACATTCCATACACAAAGCATATTGAGCCATGTTCCCTTCGTTATAATGAAGAATTAGAGCATGATGTTTTATATTTTGAACAAGATTTCACGAATCATTTCGAACAATGCATTTGTTTTGTGGATAAAGCGATTGAAACAAAAGATGATTTTGTTCTTCAAAACAACGATACAAAACTAGATAATACGATTGTACACACTAAAAAGTTTATACTTTCAGAAGATGAATCTTATAGTGTAGCCATATTCCATAAGGAAATCTATAAAGGAAAGAAAGTATTATTCTTAGATGGTGAACCATTCCATTGCAAAGTATTTGTCGTATATAAGAAAAAAGATAAAGTAAAAACATATATTGTTCGTGCATAGTAAACGCGTTTGCTAGAAAATGTAATATTTGTTAAAATTAGAGTATTGAAAGGATCCACTTTATGAAAGACAAAATAACCATTCGTGATATAGCCGAAAGAGCGGGAACATCTAAAACCACTGTCTCTTTTTTTCTAAATGGTAAGACGGACAAAATGTCAGAGGAAACCCAAGCAAGAATTGCTCAAGTCATCAAAGAGACAAACTATCGTCCAAGTATTGCAGCACGCTCTTTAAACGCAAAAGAAACACGTTTAATTGGCGTTATCATTGGAGATATCACCAACACGTTTGCCAATCAAATCGTTAAAGGAATCGATGATTTTGCAAGAGATAATCGTTACCAGTTGATTGTTGGAAACAGTAATTATAATTTTGAAAATGAAAAAGGATATGTCAATCGCATGTTGGCAATGGGAGTTGATGGTTTTATCATCCAGCCATCCAGTCATTTTGCCGAATTGATTCCAAAAATCAAACAAGAAAATAAAGACGTAGTATTTATTGATTCACAAGTTTCTATGGATAAAGAAAAATGGGTCAAGACAAACAACTATGAATCCACATTGAATGTAGGAACACGCCTAATCGATGATGGATATGATGAATTCATTATGATTACGGCAGATCCTCATGTATTAAGCACACGTTTAGAGCGTACAACTGGTTTTTTACACGCTTTAGAAACAAAAGGAAAAACATGCAAAACCCACGTTGTAGCAGATGATGTAACAAGCGATGTATTACGTGATCTACTCTATAATGAATTACGTTTTGGTGTTCGCTCCCTCATCTTTGTAGCCAACTGCTTCTTATTACCACGTGTCTATTTGGCATTAAAAGATTATCGTAACCTAATGCCAGATACAATTGGATTAATTGGCTTTGACAATACAGAATGGACTAATTTCTCTAGCCCAACTGTCACAACGATCGTACAGCCTGCCTATGATGAAGGCTATCAAGCTGCATCAATCTTAATTGATTCATTAAAAGGAACCAATGAACAGATTCCAAATCAAATCTTAAAGTGTTCTGTTAACTGGAATGAATCAACCAAACAACACAATTAAAGATTTACAATGATGCCCATATTTCTTATGGGTATTTATTTTATTGTTCTCAGATTTCATCAGTTATAACTGTATTATTTACTACAAAAGGAGGCTAATATTTATAATCAAGCATCGTAACGTCCGTGATTTTCTTCTAGCCAAGGAATGGAACTAAAAAGTCTCGCCAGATTTGGACTGAGACCTTTTTTATTCTTTTATTGCTTGCACCATTTCTTTGACATATTCCTCAACATATTTAGGTGCATCTTTTCCATACTTCTCAACAATCTTCACAATGGCACTACCAACGATAGCTCCAGCAGATTGACCCGCCATTTTTTTAGCTTGTTCTGGTGTAGATCCCAAAACCTACCGCAACAGGAACATCTTTGACTTCCCTTACAAGATTTACCATAACTGAAATATCTGTCGTAATCGTAGAACGAACACCCGTCACTCCTAATGAAGATACGCAATAAATAAAGCTACCTGCATCTTTGGCAATCGTTTGAATACGTTGATGACTGGTTGGTGCAATCATACTGATTAAATCCAAACCATACTTCTTTAATACCACATCAAACTTTTCTTTTTCCTCATAAGAAACGTCTGAAAGAATCAATCCACTCATTACCCTCAGCTAGTAGTGCTGCTTTTTTTACAACCTCAGCTCCCGCACTTTGAGCTAAAGTTTCTAATCAATGTGAAACATATATTGACTTATCATTTATGTAATATATAATTAAATTAACGATAAACATTAATTATTTAATGTTAGGAGGTAATATCATGAATGATAAGTCTAAAGCTTTATTAAAGAAAATGTGTTTCGTTTTAGAAATTGTTCGAGGGGCTTGTTTAATCTCTGTTGCGTTGTTAATTGGACTTAGCTTATTTTTTGCCTTCAACAAGGATGTATATAATACGCTATTTGGAAGTATAAGAATTGACTTTCTTCAATTGATGTTTAAAGATGATACTGCTTTACAAAAAGATACCATGTCCATGTGGTTACCAATCCTTTTCTTATTGACTGCAATTCTTATATTCATCATCTACAAATCTGTACAAGCTATTGAATCTATTTGTATGATCACAATGGATCATACTCCATTTGATTTAAGCGTTTCTAATCACATCAAAAACCTTGCCAAGTATATTCTTGCAGGTGGTATTGTCTTTAATATTCTTGAAATATGTCGTGTTATGTACTTTAAACAAATCATCAACTTTGATTTACTCTTCAATCCAAAATATGTTACACAAATCAAATTTGATATTCGTATTGAATTCAGCTTCTTAATTTTTGCCGCACTTATTTATCTGTTATCTTATATATTTAGATATGGACAAGAACTACAACAATTGAGTGATGAGACGTTGTAATTATGGGAAAGATCATATTGCGATTAGATCGTGTCATGGCCGATCGAAAAATGAGTTTAAAAGAGTTGTCTGAAAAAGTTGGCGTCAGCAATGTCAACTTGTCAAAGATGAAAACGGGTAAAATTTCTGCGATACGCTTCTCTACTTTAGAAGCTATTTGCGAAGTGTTAAATTGTCAACCTGGTGATATATTGGAGTATGTAAAGGACGATAAAAAGAGCTAAAACTAGCAATGTCATTAAGTTAAGAGACGACGAACCATCCAGATACTATTGTCTGGATGGTATTATTATTTGAAGGCACGCCAAAAATTGTAGTATTGCTACTACATTTTAAAAAATATATAATATTAGTTGTTAATCATATCGATAGTTAAAAGATACCGGTGATTTGGCTTTCACTTTCCGTTCATTCTGGCGATTAGGACGGATTGGCAGTATTTCTTTAGCTATCAGTGATTCAATATCAGGTGGATTCTTTCCACCTTTTTCTTTTAGGTAGTGACGTATTATATGAAAAGCACGTACATAATTTAATTGATACTCGTATTTTCTGTCTTTTTCTTTGATTTTTATATTATTACTTACTCTGCTGCAGAAATTATATAGAACCAGCTTTGCATAGATTTCCTGCTCTATAAACATTCTTTTCTTTGAATGCAATGTATTTAAATCTAAATGATATTTCAATTCACGATAGCTTGTTTCAATCTCCCAACGAAGGTGGTACAGTTCTTTAATATCTTGTATATTGAATTCGGATTCATCTAAATTTGTAATAATACTTTCGTAGGTGTCATCACTAATTTTGAAACGTACAACACGACATTCAAAATCAAAATAAGGGCTTCCGTCGAAAAAATCAAATCTCTGATTCTTAGGGACAAACTTATATATTTCAGGATGAGCTTTTATTTCATTCGTTTGTTTAGTAGTTAGGGTACGGCGAACATGCATATCAAATTCTGCATCTGGAAAAGGGCCAAAACTTCGCAGTACGCTTGTTCTAGAATGAATATCTTTTACTCTGATCAAATACTTATTGTTCTTCATACCTACTTTCACAAAAGAATTGATAGATTCATAGCCTCTATCTGCAATGAAAATAGCTTTAGGACCATCATATCTATCCACTATTTCATTGAATGCACCATTTTCATTCATCACAGCATTTCCTTGAAGAACGATATCATCATAAGTACATTCCAATAGATCGTAGCTTGTATTCAGATGATGGCGGAGAAAGGTTTATTCGAATTATTAGCTTTATAGAAAGTGGTTTTACTATCTTTGATAGCACTATGGAATGCATCAGGGCGAATCTTACTACGTGCTTGTACAAATGAAGAAGCTGTGGGCGTATCAAGATTATATCCAAACAATTTAAACATTTCATCTTTTAAAGATCCGGACTCTAATAAAAGCACATTGAAAAGAGTGCTTCCAAAAAGATGCTTTCTTTTTCGGGTAAAATCCTTATTTGAATCAACAACAAATAGAGAAGAAGAATCATTCATAGTTTTGATGCAGAATTTTAACTGCCTTTTTAACGATTTATAATTGTTCATAAGTACCTCCAAAAACATATACCTATAAACAATTGGCCTATTATCAGAAATGATAATAGGCCACACATTTCAATCTGTATGTCAACAAAATAATTCAAATTTTCTATAAAAAAGAGGAGCACATTTTTTGTGTTCCTCTCAAAGATGCCATTTCTTAACTTAATGACATTGCATAATTACTCCTTAAATTTCAATTAGAAATTCATAATTTCACAGGTGTTTATCGCACCTCATAGAGTTTTAATAAAATCCTCCGAAAGCCTTGAAAATAAAGGATTTATCGCAATCAGTCCACCTTATCCCTTTATATGATTTCACACAATGTTACCCTTGTTCTGCACAATCATAAGGGCAAAATCAAGGGCAGAAAAATCTGATAACACAATATAACAAAGTGTGGTAATCGGGAAACTGTGATGTATGTGCGAATAGATTATTTTGGAGGATAACACTATGGAGAAATATATTTACGATGAAAGCAACGGACTTTGGTATGAATTGCAGGGGGATTATTATATTCCTTGCCTTACTTTACCAACCGAAAAAGAAAACAAGCCTATCGGCTTATGGGGACAGCGACACAAACGCTATTTACAGGAATGCAAGAAAGCAGTTTACATCACGCTACTCACAAGTGGCAGATTGAACAGTTATCTTGCTGATATTGACGAACAGGCAACGGAGATGATGTTTCGATTGGTTGAGCAAATGGCTGATAAGGAGGGCGTTACTGAACAGCTCAAAACAGAACGCCCGATGTTGTGGGTTGGCAGAATAAACGAGATACAGGCAAGAGCAAGAGAAATCGTCAATGCAGAAATTATCTACGCATAGTAATGTAACGCTTATAAGATGAAAAAGAGGGTAGGCAGATAATATTTTTTGTCTACCCTCTTTGACTTGAAAACAGATACTAAATTGAGAAAACCTGCGTAAATACACTATCTCATTTCTGCAATTATTTTAAGACTTTATTGCACGAATTTTATAATAATGATAGAATGAATTAGTCAAAGCTAACTTGATTGATGTAAGGAGAGGTGTAATTATGTCTTTTTTTCAAAACACTTGTAAACCTAAAGGACTTGGCGGAAGCCTTATGGTTAATATGATGAATATAGGTCATTCTCCTATGGCAGAATGGGGATTGAAGCATATAAAAATTAATAAGAACGATATATCATTAGACGTTGGTTGCGGTGGTGGTGCAAATATAAAAAAACTATTAGAAAAAAGTCCAAAGGGTAAAGTTTTTGGCATTGATTATTCAGAGGTTAGTGTTAGAAAATCAAAAAAAGTTAATAAATTTGCAGTAGAAAGAAAGCATTGTGAAATTCTGCAAGGAAATGTGCAGGAACTTCCTTTTGCCAATGAAACCTTTGACTTAGCAACTGCTTTTGAAACAATATATTTTTGGTCTGATATTGACCAAAGTTTTAGCCAGATATATAGAGTGCTAAAAAAAGGTGGAATTTTTATGGTTTGTAATGAGTCAAATGGCGAAAATGACAAAGATAAAAAATGGACAGAGATTATAAAAGGAATGAAAATTTATACTTCCAAAGAGATTAAATATTCTTTGGAAAAAGCAGGATTTACGCATATAGAAACGAACAAAAATGCTAAAGGCTGGCTTTGTGTGGTTGCTCGAAAGTAAAACAATTTTTAAATTTTACCTGATATACTTAACGGATACGCTCACAATTTCAGCAACTGGCGAAGTAATCCCGTCATGCTTGCAAGCCATTCAAAGTCCCCGTTATCTAACAAGGGGCACAATTTACGAGGGCAAATGGACGAAACAGGCGAAAGTCCTAGAATATATGGGGGGGGTAAACGCACTTTCAAGGGGTGTTAACTGAAAGACGGTCATTTAACACCTTTTCAAACAAAAAGATAATGAAATTTACATCTCTGAGCAGACAGAAAATGATATTTGGATAGTGGAAAATAATATTGGGGAATTGACAAAGTTTTTGCGAGGTGCTATTATAACGATGTTATATAACAGTGTTATAAAAAGAGGATTAAAAATGAGCAACGAAGAAAAAACGACATTGCAGATGATTTTATCGGCTGCTATACAGGAATTTCTTGAAAAAGGCTTCACATCTGCTTCATTACGAAATATTGCTAAAAAAGCAGGCGTAACCACAGGGGCTTTATATGGCTATTATGATAGTAAAGAGGACTTGTTTGAAGCATTGGTAGGCGAACACTACAATTTTTTACTGGAACGATTTTGCAAGGCTCAAAAAGAATTTGCTGAAATTCCGCCAGAAGAACAACCTAACAATCTTACTTCTACTTCCGGCGAATGTATGTATGAAATGCTCTTGTATGCCTATGAACACTTGAATGAATTTAAGCTCATACTTTGCTGTTCGGAGGGAACACGTTTTTCAAAATTGATTGATGAAATGGTGGAAATAGAAACAAAAGGAACACATGATTATTTAGCAGTTCTTGAAAAGATAGGCAGACCTGCTCCCCCCATTGATGAACGGTTGGAGCATATCTTGATTACAGGAATGTTTAATACATTTTTTGAGCTGATTATACATGAAATGCCTCTTGAAGAAGCAAAGCACTATTTGAAAGAAATGAGAGATTTCTATACCGCCGGGTGGATGAAAATTATGGGGCAATAAAAATGAATAAATTCGTTAGGGCAATCTGCCCTATAATTTTTATACACAGGTTAGTTACTGCTAACTTCACAAGGGCAACACTAACTGAAATGAGGATATTGGAGGACGTTCATTTTGTTCTCGTATCATAAAAAATTTTCAAGGAGGTTTTATCAATGAAAAAACAGTCAAATCTATCAAGACTGATGGGTTATGCCGGAGGGCATAAGATATTGACCTATCTTTCTTGGGTACTGTCTGTAATGAGTGCACTGTTGGCTCTTGTACCTTTTTGGTATATATGGTGTATTATTCACGACATACTGGAGGTTTCCCCGGACTTCTCACAGGCGGAGAATGTCACAGGCTACGGTTGGTCTGCCGTATTGTTTGCAGTTATCTCTATTGTTGTTTACATAGCCGCTTTGATGTGTTCGCATTTGAGCGCGTTCCGGGTTGCCGCTAATATCCGAAAAGAGCTTATGCGCCATATTGCAGCATTGCCGCTCGGAGTAACGGAGAAGTATGGAAGTGGAAAGCTGCGGAGAATAGTAAACGGTTCCAGTGCTGCTACGGAAACGTATCTTGCACACAGGCTTCCCGACAAAGCGGGGGCGATTGCCACCCCTATAGGGCTACTTTTCCTGTTGCTTGCTTTTGACTGGCGGTTAGGGCTTTTAAGCCTTGTTCCCGTTGTGCTTGGTTTTCTGATTATGATGAAAATGACAGGAAAAGACATGGAAAAGCGAATGGAACAATATCAAAATGCGCTTGCCGATATGTCAAATGAAGCCGTTGAATATGTGCGGGGCGTACCCGTAGTAAAGACTTTCGGACAGACAATCTTTTCTTTCAAACGCTTCAAAAACGCGATAGACAATTACGAAACATGGGTAATCGCATACACAAAGGGGCTGCGTCTGCCTATGATGTTCTATACAACGGCAATTAACAGTGTATTCGCGTTTCTGATTGCCGGAGGTATTCTCTTTACAAGGGGCGGCGTAACAAATGAACTTCTGTTAAACCTTATTTTCTATATTGTGATTACGCCCGTCATTGGTACGACGCTCACAAAAATTATGTTTATGAGCGAGGACGCAATGATTGTAGGCGACGCAATTAACAGGATTAATGAAGTGCTGAACGAAAAACCATTATCTGAAAGCAGCGTGAATAATATCCCTAAAGATAATGGGATTACATTAGAACACGTTAGTTACAGCTATGACGGAAAGAAAAACGCGCTCAATGATGTATCTCTTTCCATAAAACCGGGGCAGACAGTCGCATTGGTAGGATCGTCCGGCGGCGGCAAGACAACGCTTGCAAATATCGTCACAAGATTTTTTGACCCGCAAAAAGGGCGCGTACTGATAGGGAATATCGACATATGCGACATTCCGAAAGAAACATTGATGAATAAGGTGTCCTTTGTATTTCAGAACAGCCGACTTATCAAAGCGTCCATATTGGAAAATGTGCGTATGGCAAAGCCTGACGCTACACGCGAAGAAATCGCCCATGCTTTGGAAGCTGCACAGTGCTTGGATATTATTGAAAAATTACCGAATGGCATTGATACGGTTGTCGGCGCAAAAGGCGTATATCTGTCCGGCGGCGAACAGCAAAGAATAGCGATTGCCCGCGCGATTTTGAAAAATGCGCCTATCATAATCCTTGATGAAGCGACCGCATTTGCCGACCCCGATAATGAGGTGCGCGTACAGCAGGCTTTATCCGCGCTTTCAAAGGGAAAGACCGTCATTATGATTGCACACAGGTTGTCGTCAATCACAGACGCGGATTGCATTTATGTACTGCAAGACGGTGAAATTGTCGAAAGCGGCACACATAGCGGACTGATAGAAAGAAACGGCATATTTACAAAAATGTGGAAGGATTATTCCGAAGCGGCAGAATGGAAGATTGCAAAGGAGGTAAACGCATGATTAAGACATTGCAAAGACGTTTTGCATTATCAAGACAGGGGGCTGTCGATTTGATAAAAGGCTGTATTGCCTGCGTCGTACAGGATATATCCTTTATGCTCCCTGTGGGATTGCTCTATTACTTTGTCATTGACACCATGAATGGGAACTTGAATGGAAGCCGCATTGCTTTTTATGCGGTTGGTTCTTTGGTTTGCTTATGCCTTATATTTATTGCGACTTGGTTTCAATATAACGCCACTTACTTAGCGACTTATGTGGAAAGCGGGGTAAGGCGTATATCCTTAGCGGAACGGCTACGCAAAATCCCGTTGTCCTTTTTTGGCAAAAAAGACCTTGCGGATTTAACCAATTCTATTATGGGAGACTGTGCTACGCTTGAAACTGCATTCTCCCATTATGTACCCGCATTGGCAGGCTCCCTCATTTCAACAACACTAATTGCAATCTGCCTTTTTGCTTACGACTGGCGAATGGCTCTTGCGGCGGTGTGGGTTTTACCGATTGCATTTACAATCACATTCTTTTCAGCTCGCATACAGGAATACTTTAACTGTAAATCTGTAGCGGCAAATGTCGCGCTTGAAAGCGGTGTACAAGAGTGTATCGAAAGTTTACAGGACTTGAAATCAAACAATGCGGAAGAAAGTTATCTGAAAGGACTTGACAAAAAAATTGACTATGTAGAAAAACGGCACATTATAACAGAACTTGGAACAGCACTTTTTGTTGTTTCTTCAACACTAATATTAAAGTTTGGAATTGCTACGGTTGCGCTTGTAGGCTCTACGCTGCTTATTCGTGGAGAAATTGATATTCCGCTGTTTTTTATGTTCTTGCTTGTAGCTTCAAGGCTTTATGCCCCGCTTGAAGGCGCATTGCAAAATCTTGCTGCGGTAATCTCTACGAAAACGAACATAGACCGCATGAACGAAATCCTTGACCAACCTATTCAGACAGGGGAAAATCAACTGATAAATAAAGGTTATGACATTGTATTCGACCATGTAGGATTTGCTTATAATACTGGGGAAACCGTATTGAAAGATGTGTCTTTTACGGCAAAACAGGGAGAAGTTACCGCTTTAGTCGGACCGTCCGGCGGCGGAAAAACTACGGTGTCGCGTCTTGCCTCGCGGTTTTGGGACATAAACAAAGGGAAGATTACTGTCGGTGGTATGGATATATCGAAAATAGAGCCGGAAACCTTGCTGTCTCTGTACTCTATCGTATTTCAAGATGTGACGCTGTTTAACAACACAATCATGGAGAATATCAGAATAGGCAGAAAGGACGCGACCGACGAAGAAGTAATTGCGGCGGCAAGACTAGCAAATTGTGAAGAATTTGCAGAAAAGCTCCCAGACGGGTATAACAGTATGATTGGTGAAAATGGTTGCGAATTGTCTGGCGGGGAAAGGCAGAGAATTTCAATCGCCCGCGCTTTTCTCAAAAATTCCCCTATTATCTTACTTGATGAAGCAACGGCAAGTCTTGATGTGGAAAATGAAACATTGATACAGGCTGCTTTGTCAAGACTGATAAAGGACAAGACCGTACTTGTTATCGCCCACCGTATGCGTACCGTAAGCGGCGCAGATAAAGTGGTTGTGCTTTCAAACGGTACGGTTGCCGAACAGGGAACGCCGGAAAAACTGATGAACACAGGCAAAATTTATCCGCATATGGTAAAGCTGCAAATGATTAGTCAGGATTGGGGAATTTAGATTTCTAACTGAAATTGAATGATATAGATTTCATATTTTCCCATTAGTGAGAAACGCAAAGAGGTCGACATTATGAAAACAGAATGGATACTTTGCCCTGTCTGCGGCAATAAAACCCGAACAATGATACAGGAAAATACTGAGATGAGAAACTTTCCTCTCTACTGTCCGAAGTGCAAAAAAGAAACAATCATCAATGTTCAGGATATGAAAATCACGCTTGCAGTCAGCAAATAATTATGTACCACCGCCGCTATGGGTAACACCATAACGGCGGTTTTTCCATATCTATCGGCTATCTCTGTCAATGGATTTTTTGCGCTGTCTTTGGGGTGGTTTCTGCCTATTTTTATCCTGTATCTCCCGCAAATGTTTTAATACGCTCTGCTTTTCGGGTGGTCTGCGCTGCTCTTTGGCGGCGGCTGACGGTTTCCTGCTGGTCTGACGCTCCCACTCGGCAAGGTCACGGCTGTACTGTTCCACAACGCTTTCCATTTCTCGGAAAGTACGCATGAACGCCTGCACATCGGGATAACCGTCCTCTTTCAGAATATCGGGCAGCATATCCAGTTTTGCAGCGATTTCCTTTTCCGTCTGCTGTATCTGCTCGGACAAGGCTTTACGCTCCTTGCCTTTGAAAAGCCCCTTTGTGTCTGCAAGCTGCGCTTTCAGTTTCGGGAGAACATCGTCCTGCAAACGGCGGATTTCCCTTGCGCCCTCCTGCGCCTTTATCATCAGATTTTTCATGCGTCGAAATTCCGCCATATCCATATCCAGCGTAGGCTTGGGCGGCATATCCTTTTCTCGGATAAGGCTTTGCAGAAGCTCCTTTGCCCTGCCGATAATGCTGCGGAACAAGGTAGGCAGCCAGCCCTTTTCTTTAATGGACTGACTTGCCTTTTGGTGGATTTCCTCTTTCTTGATTTCCAGTATCTTTGTTTCCTCAATCCCCGATAACAATGCCATATCCGCCGTCCTGTTCCATTCCTGCCTTGCGGCGTTGTCGGCTTCAATCTCGGCGGCTTTGGGATTGTTCTTACCGATTTTCTTGGTAGGAAGATAAACGCTGTTCTTATCAAATACCTTTAACTGCTGTTCGGGATCAGCAATATGGCGATTGATAAGGTCAGTGTAAATCTCTTTTACCTCCCGAAGAAAAGGCTCGCTTTTGAATTTATCATCTTTCACGGTAAAGAGGTGGCTTTCGTAAACCTCGCCCTTTTTAATGACGGTGCAGCCTTTTCGTATCTGTCCGTCCTCCCCTGTGATTTCTTTCTTGGTGCGTACCCTTTTGCCTGTTTCATCATAGAACACGCTGCGTGTGGCTATCTTGATGTCAGGTTCAGGAAGCAGCTTTCTTTCGCTGAAGATAAGGTGGATATGATAGTTTGTCTTGCGTTTGTTGTGGTGGAGGGCTGACACGCACTCTACACCATACCGCCTGTGGAACTCCTCCGTAAAATCTTCAAGGACTTCCTGCGGCTCGTATTTTGTATATACTTCGGGCAGGGCGATAATCAATTCCCTTGCTTCAATACATTTGCCCTCCGTACCGCTTCGCTTAAATTCCTGCTGGCTTTCCCTTGCAAGGTTACTCCAAAATTCATTGTCGGCGGTGCGGTAGGTGGCATAGAGATTTTCCTGTCTTGCGTGGCTTGTGATATAGGATATTCTTCCCTTGACATTGGGTAGCTTTGACATCTGTATAAAACTGTGTCTTGCCATATACTCCTTCCTCCCGTGACGGGCATACTCTTTTTGCAACCGAGAAATCGGTTGCTGCTGTTTCGGCAGCGTAAGCAGACGGACAGCGAAGAAAACAGCGTGCTGTTTTCTTCTGTATCATAGCGGCGGTGCATTGTCCGAAGCTGTGATACATAGCCCCCTGCAAGGGCGAAATACCCAGAGTACAACTCGAAGATTTGTGCGAGGGGTGTATTTCGCTCTCAAACGCCGAGGGCTTGGAGAATGGTTATTCTACTTTGCGAACATCGTTTTCATTGAGCAGGTTTCTTCCCTGATTGACGCTCATAAATCGCTCTAAAGTATCCCTGCGGATAATCGCTTTTCTTCCGACCTTGAGGACGGGAAGTTTGCCCCAGTCTACCAACTTACGCATTGTATTTCTTCCGATACCCGTACATTCTGCGGCTTCTTCTATGGTTAAACCTATTTTGATGTTGCTCATTTTATCAACCTCCTTTCAAAATACGCATTTTGCAACTATGTATCTGTAATTATACTTATTTTGCTATCTCTTGTCAACTTGTTTTGCAACTTATCAAGAAATATTTTTGCCTATTATTAAATTTATGGTTGCAAAATAAGTTTTTCTGTGCTATACTATCATCAATAGGAGGTGAAAACCTTGAAACAAGAAATTACATTCACCGCAAAACAGGTCGGTGAACGAGTGAAAGAACGCCGAACAGAGTTAAACTTAACAATGCCCGAACTTGGTAAGCGTGTCGGAGTAAACAAATCTACCATTCAGAGATATGAAGCGGACGGTGTAGACCCGAAGCGTACAATGATTATCAACGGACTGGCAGAAGCACTCCTGACCACTCCCGAATGGCTGACAGGACTTTCCGAAGATA
>OLPV01001231.1_pt1 | contig 19393 bp, 21 predicted proteins | sample 1671961 | NCBI WGS metagenome assembly OLPV01 (sample SAMEA3136630, study PRJEB25190) | human gut metagenome | biome: human gut; feature: human-associated habitat; material: faeces | place: Austria | collected 2013
ACAAGGACAAGTGCAGCGGACATTATATCCGTGCCGTTGTGCTGGAACAGATCGTTTGGAAGCACATTCAGGAGGTCATATCGGTAGTCACTCGCTATGAGGCATATTTCCGTTCAGAAATGGAGCAAAAGCTCCGCATACAGAGCGAGGAATCGCTGCGGCTGTATCAAAAGCGGCTGGCACAGGCTGAGAAACGAATCGGCGAGCTTGACCGCCTTTTCATCCGCATTTATGAGGACAATGTAGCCGGACGCCTGGATGATGAACGCTTTGCGATGATGAGCAAGAACTATACCGAGGAACAAAAAAACCTCAAAGCCGAGGTCAAAGGTCTGCAACAGCAAATTCATGAACAGGAACAGCAGGCAGAGAATATAGAGCAGTTTGTTCAGCGGGTAAAGAGGAACAGCACCCTTACGGAGCTGACCCCCTATGCCCTCAGAGAGCTTGTCAAGGCGGTCTATGTGGATGCACCTGACAAGTCCAGCGGCAAGCGCAGGCAGAAGGTACATATCGAGTACGACCTTGTGGGCTACATTCCCGTGGATGAGCTGCTAAAAGCGGAACAGGCATGACCGAGATCATGCCTGTTCCAAGAAATTTGAGTTTTACTGTCTTACCAGCAGGGGGCCTTAGGTGCTTCTTTTTTGCCGATTTATCCGCCCAGATAGGCCTTGCGGATGGCGTCACTCTCCAGCAGCTCCGCGCCGGCGCCCTCGGTGACAATACGCCCCGTCTCCAGTACATAGCCCCGGTCGGCCACCGCCAGCGCCGCCTGCGCGTTTTGCTCCACCAGCAGGATGGTGGTGCCGTCGGCGTGGAGCTGGCGGATAATGTCGAAAATCTGCTCCACCAGCAGCGGCGCCAGTCCCATGGACGGCTCATCCAGCATCAGCAGCTTGGGATGGCTCATCAGGGCCCGGCCCATGGCCAGCATCTGCTGCTCGCCGCCGGACAGGGTTCCGGCTACCTGCTTGCGCCGCTCCTTCAGCCGCGGGAAGCGCTCAAACACACTCTCAATATCGGCGCTCTTGTCTCCGCTGCGGCAGTAGCCGCCCATGTCCAGATTCTCCTGCACCGTCATGTGCTGGAAAATACGCCGCCCCTCCGGCACCAGGGCCATGCCTCGGCCCACCAGCTTGTGGCTGGGCACATGGCGCAGCTCCTCGCCCAAAAAGCGAACGTTGCCCGTCCGGCTATGTAGCAGTCCCGCCACGGTGTTCAGAGTGGTGGATTTGCCCGCACCGTTGGCACCGATCAGCGTCACCACCTCCCCCGGCTCCACATGGAAGGATACATCCTTCACTGCGTGGATACTGCCGTAGTATACATTAATATTTTCTACCTGCAGCACACTGCTCATGACGCGGCCTCCTTTCGCTTGCCCAAATAGGCCTCAATGACCGCCTCGTTGCGCTGGATATCCTCCGGCGTACCCTTGGCGATGATATGGCCGAAGTTCAGCACGCAGATGCCCTCGCAGATGTTCATGACCAGGTTCATGTCATGCTCAATGAGCAGCACGGCGATCTGAAAGGTATCCCGAATCTTGCGGATGTTCTCCATCAGCTCCGCTGTTTCCGAGGGATTCATGCCTGCCGCAGGCTCATCCAGCAGCAGCAGGCAGGGGTTGGATGCCAAGGCCCGCAGAATCTCCAATCGGCGCTGGGCGCCGTAGGGCAGGGAACCCGCCTGCTCGTCGGCGTGGCTCTCCATGCGGAAGATGCTCAGCAGCTCCTCCGCCCGCTCCCGGGCGATATGCTCCTCCCGTGCGAACCGGGGGAAGTGCAGTATGCTCCCTGCCAGGCCGTACCGCATGGAATCGTTCATAGCCACCATCAGGTTTTCCGCCACGGTCAGGTCGCCGAACAGACGGATATTCTGAAAGGTCCGGGCGATGCCGGCCTTATTCACCTGGGCTGTGGTCATGCTGTGGGTGTCCTTGCCGTCCAGCACAATGGCGCCCGCTGTGGGCTGGTACACCTTTGTCAGCAGGTTGAATACGGTGGTTTTTCCCGCCCCGTTGGGGCCGATGAGTCCGGCGATCTCCGTGCGGCCGATGGTCAGGTTGAAATCCTCCACCGCCTTCAGACCGCCGAAGGTCACGCCCAGCCCCACGCATTCCAGCACCGGGGACTTGTCAATGTCCCGCTCCGGCAGCAGAACGGTGGATTGGCGGTTTACCAGCTTTGCTTTCGTTTTCACAGGGTGGCACACTCCTTCCTTTTCGGGGTCAGCTTCCGGCGGACGGAGCCGAAGAAGCGCTTCATAGTAGGGTTATTGGTGGCCTGCATCACCAGGATCAGCACAATGGCGTACACCAGCATACGGTAGCTGTCCACCCCGCGCAGGGCCTCGGGCAGCACCGTAAGCACAATGGCCGAGATTACGGACCCGGGCACACTGCCCATGCCGCCCAGCACCACGATGACAAGGATCTCGATGGACATATTGTAGTCAAAGGCCGCTGCCTTGATGTTGGCCAGGGAATGACCGTACAGCACACCGGCGCTTCCGGCGAAGAACGCCGCAATAACGAACACCGCTAACTTGTACTGCGTGACATTCAGCCCCACGGATTCCGCTGCAATGCGGTTATCCCGGATGGCCATGATGGCCCGGCCGTACTTGGAGCGCTTCAGGTTCAGCATCACCGCCACCGTCAGCAGCACCAGCACCGCGCCATAGGGCAGCAGATCCTTGGCCCCGGCATAGATGGCCGAGGTGTTCAGACCCAGTGCGCCGCCGGTGAAATTCAGATTCGTGATGATGTTTTTGATAATCTCGCCGCAGGCCAGGGTCACGATGGCCAGATAGTCCCCCCGCAGGCGCAGGGCCGGCAGGCCCACCAGCAGACCGAATACCGCCGCTACCAGCCCCCCTGCCAGCATACTCAGGGGCAGACGCAGACCCAGGGGCAGGGGAGAGGAGGACAGGGCGATGGATACCAGGCACCCGGAGAACAGGCCCACGGACATGAAGCCTGCATGGCCCAGGCTCAGCTCACCCAGCAGGCCCACCACCAGGTTCAGCGACACCGCCATAACGATGTACACCGCCGTTGGTACCAGCATGTTGGTCATCTGCCGGTTCAGAAGTCCGGCGTACAGCAGGGGCGCCAGCACAAGGAACAGTGCGGCCACCGCCGATAAGGTCAGCAGGTCGGCCCGCTGCCGCTTTTTCTGTAAAGTCAGTTGCATTTTCTTCACCTCACACCTTCTCCTGCATGGGCTTGCCCAGCAGGCCCGTGGGCTTTACCACCAGCACCACCACCAGCACGGCGAACACAATGGCATCTGCCCACAGGGTGGAGATATACGTTTTGGACATCTGCTCGATCAGGCCCAGCAGTATGCCGCCCAGCATAGCCCCGGGGATGGAGCCGATGCCGCCGAACACCGCCGCCGTAAAGGCCTTGATACCGGGCATGGCGCCGGTGGTGGGCTTGATGTATACATAGGTCATGCCATAGAAAAGGCTTGCAAAGGCTGCCAGTGCCGAGCCGATGGCAAATGTCAGGGTGATGGTCCTGTCCACGCTGATACCCATGAGGGTGGCGGCGTCCTTATCCTCGGACACAGCGCGCATGGCCTTGCCCAGCCTTGTCCGGTCGATAAACAGTGTCAGTGCCGCCATCAGCGTGGCTGTTACCGCCAGGGTCAGCACCGTAATGCCGTCTACCTGCACGCCGCCCACGGAAAAACCGGGCAGCTTTACCAGGGTGGGATAGGCCATCTGCTGCGACCCGAAGATCAGCAGCGCCGCATTCTGCAAAAGATAGCTGACGCCGATGGCCGTTATGAGTACACTCAGCGGAGGGGCCTGGCGCAGAGGCTTATAGGCGCAGAATTCGATGACCACACCCAGCACTGCGCACACCACGATGCTTACGATCACCGTTACCCACGGGGATAGTCCCATCTGCGCCACCGCCACAATGCCGCTGTAAGCACCCACCATAATTACATCACCGTGGGCAAAGTTCAGCATTTTGGCGATACCGTAGACCATGGTGTAGCCCAGCGCGATCAGCGCGTAGATACTGCCCAGGCTCAGGCCGCTTATCAAGGTTTGAATCAGATTCGTCATAGTCGTCATTCCTTTGCGCTGCCTCTCCATTCTCCCGGCAGACAGCCGGGAGAATGGAGAGGCTTGTGTGAGAGAGGTAAAAATCCGGTTATTCTGCTGCGGAGTCGGTCTTTTGGCCGCCAAACAGCGTGCCTACGCCGTTTTTGTACAGGATAGCACTGGCGGCCTTATTGGTATTGCCGTCGGCGCTCCAGGTCATGGTACCGGTGACACCCTCCACGGTCAGGGAGGTCATCACGGCGGCCAGGTCTGTGCCGGAGGTGCTGCCCTTGGCGGCCTCGATGGCGGCCTTTACAGCGTACACGGCATCGTAGCCATCGGCGGCAAACTGGTCAGGGGTGGCGTTGTAGGCATCCTGATACGCCTTGACAAAGGCCTGCACCTTGGGCTCGGCAGAGTCGGCGGCAAAGGGGGTCATCATCAGAACATTGTCCGCGATGGACACATCCTGGCTGACCTTGCCCAGGATGCCGTCCAGACCGTCGGCGCCGAAGAAGTAGACATCAGAGCCGAACTTACCCTTGGCCTGGGTCAGGAAGGTGGAGGCCTCCTCGGCATAGATGGGGATGAACACAACCTTTACACCGGAGGCAACCAGGGCGTTTACCTGGGTGGAAAAGTCGGTGTTGGTGGCCGTGGTGAAGGTCTGGGTCTCCTTGATGGTCACGCCGACCTTCTGGCACTGGGCAGCGAAGGCATTATACAGGCCGGCGGAGTAGTCGTTATCGCTCTGATAGAATACGCCCACCTCCGTGGCCAGGGCCTTGTCCTTTAGGTAGTCCGCCGCGGCAGTGCCCTGATAGGAATCGTAGAAGCAGATGCGGAAGGCCTTGTCATTGCCGTCGATGCACTTATCGGCGGAGCCGGTGGTTTCCATGATGAACATATCGTCGGCCTTGGCCGCTGCCACCACAGAGGCCGTCTCACCGGACAGCACTGCGCCCAGGCTCACGTTCATGCCCCAGTCCATAAGCTTGCCGTAAGCGGCCACAGCGCTCTCGGGGTCGCCCTGAGAATCCTGGAACTGGACCTCCAGCATTTTCCCGTTTACACCGCCGGCGGCGTTGATTTCCTTGGCAGCCAGCTCTGCGCCGTGCTGCACGGATAGTCCGTAGTTGGCGTAGCCGCCGGTCAGGGGACCCACACCGCCCAGCCGAATGGTATCGCCGTCGCTGCCGCCGGCCTTGTCCTTGCTGCCGCAGGCCATCAGGCTAAAAACCATGGCCATAGCCAAAAGCATTGCAAATACTCTCTTTTTCATGTTTTTGTTCTCCTTTGCATTGATTTTAAAGATATATGATCCTTCGGCGATGCCGAAGGCATACAAAAAAGCGGCCCCGCCTGTTGGCGGAGCCGCTTTGCTGTATCGTGTCAGCGTGTCATGCGACGATCCGTGCCAATGGCGTGCGTGGAGAAAGAACCAGTACCAGCAGTACCAGTACCAGAATGCAAATAATAATGGACGCCATAATAATGGCGCCCAGCACGGACAGAATGACAGTATGGAAAGCGGCACAGGCGCAGCAGAAGGCAGCGCCTGTGCAGGCGGCGGTCATGGTCTTATGCATCTTACTGTTCATGGTGTTGGTCATGCCGGCCGCCTCCTTCGCTTCAAAAGTGTTGAGTGAATTCTAACAAAGCCTGTTATTGAAGTCAATAGTCGATTCCGCCAAAATGAGGTCATAACGCACAATATCCTACTATACGAATTATGCAGATTGTACAAATTCCCCTTCTGCACTGCTGTATCATACCGGCTTTTACAGAACCGGCATATCCGCCGGAACCTGTGAAAATGTGCATCAGATCCATAGGAATACACCTCCCTTTTTCTTCTCGCTAAGGCCGGCGTTCTCCTCCAAAAGAAAAAACAGATGCCAAAGCGCGGGTAAAAATATCATCGCGCGGCACATCACAGAGCTGAAAAAAGTGAGTCTTATAAAAAAACTGAAACAAAATTTGGTCATACCATTGATTTATGTAAAAAATCCGTGTAGAATAAGTGGATAAGAAAATTATTGCCCCATTATGGCAAAAGCGGAAAGGGTAAGGAATGACGGCCATGCATATCGAGAAAATACAGCAGAACATTGCGCCGCGAGTGCCGGAGCTGATCATGCAGGCGCTGGTCAAGGCCATAGAGGACGGCCACATCCGGGTAGGCGAGGATATGCCCTCAGAGAGAGACCTGGCGGAAATGCTGGGTGTGGGCCGCGGCTCCCTGCGAGAGTGCCTGGCTATTTTGGAATTTCTGGGCGCCATCGACGGCCGGGGCAACCGCAAGGTGCTGCTGCGGGACGCAGACTATATTCAGAAGGCCCGCAGCTGGATCGAATGCTCCAATGAGATGGGCGGCACAGAGCCGTTCAATGAGTTCCGCCGGGTCATTGAGGTGGGCATCGTGGGCCTGGCCTGCGAGCGGGCTACGGAGGAGGATATGGCCGCCCTGGACGAGGCCATCCGCAACTTGGACGAGGATCCCGCCAACTATATGCACGATGTGGAGTTTCACGATGCCCTGGCCGTGGCCAGCCACAATGCCATGCTGGCCTCCACCATTTATCTGGTGAATAATCTTATCGCCGATGTGCGGATGCGGTTTTGGGACCTGCCCAGCTACAAGGAGCTGACCCAGCAGACCCACCATGAAATATATATGGCCGTAAAGAGCCGCAATGCGGCAGGGGCCCAGGAGGCGATGATCCGACACCTGAACATCGTTTCCCAATATGCGCAGTGCTATCCCGCCCGGGACAGCGGCGAGGAGGAGGCCCCTGTGCCGGAGGAGGCCTGAGAGTTTATTTCCCGACAAGAAAAAGAGGAGGATATACCCCCTGTAAAAGGGGTATATCCCCCTTTTTTTTCGTTTCGATAAATTTATTGAAGCTTTTTTATACACAATAGACAACTCCTACCCTCAAAATTCGGCTTTTATTGCGGATTGACGAGGGGCGAAAAAGGTGCTATTTTGGTATCGTGGTTAGATGGTAATACCAAATTACCATCTTTAGAGAGTAAATTTGAGAAAACTTTGAGAGTTAGGAGGAACCGTATGAAAAAGCTGATGGCAGCGGTGCTGGCGGGCCTGATGCTGGCGGGCCTGTTATCGGGCTGTGCAAGCACCGCGAACGACGAGAAGGTGGAATACCGCTGGAAAATGGCGCTGAACTCCACCGAGGGCGATAACGCCTATGACACCGGCGTTCTGTTCGCCCAGAAGATCAAGGAGCTGACCGATGGCCGGGTGCAGGTAGACCTGTACGGCGGCGCCCAGCTGGGCACCACGGCGGAGGTGCTGGAGGGCATGTACGCAGGTGTGGCCGATGTGATGTGCGAATCCATCGGTACGCTGGCTACCTTTACCCCCCTGGCCAACATTGAGGCGATGCCTTATATGTTCAGCAGCTACGATCACTTTATGAATGTGTGGTACAGCGACCTGGGCCAGGAGATCAAGGACGCCGTGGGCGATGATGCCGGCTTCAAGCTCATGGGTGCGTCCTACCGCGGTCCCCGTGTGGTGTGCGCCACCAAGGAGCTGAAAACCATTGCCGACTTCAAGGGCTTCAAGCTCCGGGCCCCCAACCTGGAGATGTATCTGAAGACCTGGCAGTGGGCGGGGGCCAACCCCACACCGGTGCCTATGAACGAGGTTTACACCGCTCTGCAGCAGAAAACCGTGGACGGCCAGGAAAACCCCGTGGTGGACTCCGTGAACTACGCCTTTGACGAGGTGTGCAACTACTGGATCAAGACCAACCATGTGTACGGCTGCAATGTGGTGATCATGGACAAGAAGTACTTCGAGAGCCTGCCCGCCGACATTCAGAAGGCCACCCTGGAGGCCGCCGATTTTGCGGGCCGGGCCATCAGTGAGCAGCAGGCGGACAAGGATGCCGTGGCCTGGCAGGAGCTGGAGGACGAGGGCAAGACCATCGTCGAGGTGGATAACGCCGCCTTCGCCGAGCACTTCAAGGACTTTGCCGCCACTAACTATCCCCAGTTTGCCGATTGGGTGGAGCGCATCGCCGCCATGGATCCTGCCAAGGGCTAAGAAAGGAGGAGAATTGTTGTGATCAAAGCGTATTCCAAATTTCTGGATATTCTGGAGAAGATCCAGAAGGTCATTCTGACCGTGTCCGTGCCGGCCATGGTGCTGATCATGTTCTACCAGGTCGTCATGCGGTATGTGTTCCACAATTCCCCGGCCTGGAGCGAGGAGCTGGTGCGCTACCTGTTCATCTTCAATGTGATGATGGCCGCGGCCATTGCTGTGCGGCGCAACAGTCACCTGCAGATCGACATTCTGCTCAACGTTCTGAAGCCCCATATGCGCCGGATCTTCACCATCTGCGCCACGACGGTGGGCCTGGTGTTCCTGGTATACCTGTTCATCCTCTCCCTGGAGCTGGTGCGCAGCGGCGCGCCTAACACCTCCGCCGGCCTGGGCCTGCCCATGTCCATTCCCTATACCTGTGTACCCATCGGCACGGCGCTGATGGTGCTGACCTCCGTAGAGGTCATTCTCAAGAACATTCAGGAACTGGCTGACGAAAAGAAAGGAGGCACCGCCGTATGAACGCAGGACTGCTCGTATTTATTCTGCTGCTGCTTCTGTCCTTCCTGGGCATTCCCATCTTTATCTCTCTGGGCATCGGTACCCTGATAGCCCTGAACATGGCGGACCTGCCCATGCTGGTGCTGCCCCAGAAGCTCTTTGCCGGCATGAACTCCTCCTCCCTGCTGGCCATTCCCTTCTTCATCCTGGCGGGCAACCTTATGTCCCGCAGTATTACGGGGAAGCTCATTGATGTGGCCAACGCCCTCATCGGGCGCATCAAGGGCAGCCTGGCCCTGGTAACGGTGGTGGCCTCCGGCCTGTTCGGCGCCATCTCCGGCTCCGGTGTGGCCACGGCCTCTGCCATTGGCGGCCTGACCATTCCCGCCATGAAGAAGGAGGGCTATCCCGCTCCCTTCGCCGTGGCCGTGTCGTCCATTTCGTCCATTTTGGGCCCCATCATTCCCCCGTCTATTACCCTGATCGTGTACGCCTCCATCACCAATGTGTCGGTGTCCAAGCTGTTTATCGGCTCGGTGATCCCCGGCCTGCTGCTGGTGGTGTGCCTCATGGGCTACGCCCTGGTATATGCTAAGCGCAATAACCTCCCCGCCCACGAGAAGATGCCCGCCAAGGAGGTGGCCAAGACCTTCAAGAGCAGCATCTGGGCGCTGCTGATGCCCATTATCATTCTGGGTGGTATCTTCGGCGGTATCTTCACCGCCACCGAGGCTGCTGCCGTGGCCGTGGTGTACGCCCTGATCGTGAGCCTGTTTATCTATAAGGATACCAAGTGGAGCGAGCTGCCTGCCTCCTTTGTGGAGGCGTCCGTTTCCACCGCCACCATCATGGTGATGGTGGGCCTGTCCAAGGCCTCCAGCTATGTGGTGGTCACCTCCGGCCTGCCGGCCCTGCTGCTGGACACCTTCTCCAGCCTCACCGAGAGCCGGGTGCTGATCCTGCTGCTGCTGAACCTTCTGTTCCTCATCATCGGTATGCTCATGGAGGCCAATGCCGCCATCATTATGATGACCCCCATCCTGATGCCCCTGCTGACCCTGTACGGTATCAACCCCCTGATGTTCGGCATCGTCATGAGCTTCAACCTGTGCATCGGTCTGGTCACGCCTCCTGTGGGCCTGTGCCTGCTGCTGAGCAACCAGATCGGCGAGACCAGCCTCAGCAAGTCCCTGAAGGCACTGATGCCCATGCTGCTCATCAGCATCGTGGTGCTGCTGCTGATTACCTATGTGGACCCGCTGACCACCTGGCTGCCGTCCCTGCTGAAGAAGTAAGGACATAATATTGCCCCCATTATCACTCCTTTTCTGTTTCCAATGTGATCCCCGCCCCCTTGAAGGGAGCGGGGACGCGGCGGAAGAACTAAGGAGTTTGTTGAGTTTCCATATGTATTTTAATAAGGAGATGTATGTATATGAAGATCGGTTTCCTGGGCCTGGGAGTCATGGGCCTGCCTATGGCGAAAAATCTGATAAAAAAGAGCGGCTGCGAGGTGCTGGGCTTTGATGTGGCCCAGAGCCGCTTGGACGAGTTCGCTGCCGCAGGCGGTACGCCGGTGAAGGAACAGACGGATATTTATAAGCAGTGTGACATCATCATGCAGATCCTGCCCACTCACGCCATTATCCGCAAGTCTGTGGAGGACGCCGTACACTACGGCAAGCGGGGCAACATCATCATCGACCTCAGCTCCACCGCCCCCGACATCATCCAGGATCTGTACAAAACCGTCAGAGAGGCGGGTATGTACCTGCTGGATTCCCCCATCAGCGGTGGTAATCCCATGGCCATTGCCGGCACCCTGGCCATTATGACCGGCGGTGACAAGGAAGTGTTTGACAGCGTGAAGCCCCTGCTGGAGTGCATGGGTCATCCCGTTTACACCGGCGGCAGCGGCAGCGGCAGCGTCACCAAGCTGGTGAACAACATGGTGGCCGGGGCCTATATGGTGGTTATCGCCGAGGCCTATGCCTTCGCCGCCAAGGCGGGCATCGACCTGCAGACCACCTTCGAGGCCACCCGGGGCGGCTTTGCCGGCGGCCCTGTGTATGAAAACAAGGTGCCCAGGCTCATCAAGCGCGATTTCGAGCCCGGCGCCCGGGTAGCCGTTCACCGTAAGGACATCCTCAATGCCAAGCACTTTGCCCACCACATGGGCGTGGATACGCCCATGACCGACGTGGTGCTGCGGGTCATGGACTGGATGAACGACAACGGCCATATCGACGAGGATCAGATCGCCATGGTCAAGTATTACGAGGATAAGATGGATGTGACCGTGGGCGAGGAAAAATAAACCTATGGATCGCTATCCCATCCGCGTAACCCTGCTGGCCAACGCCGGCGTGCTGATCCGATACCGGGACACGGCTCTGCTCCTGGATGGGCTGTTCGGCAGAAAGGACAATCCCTTCAGCCTCCTGCCCCCCGGCTGCCGGGAGGCCATGCTTCGGGGCGAGCCGCCCTTTGAGCGGCTGGACTATCTGCTGTTCACCCACTACCATCCCGATCACTTTGACCCGGAGATGGTCCGGGCGCTTTTGGAGCATCGAAGGGTGAAGGGCCTGTTTTATCCGAAGGACGAGGCCCCGGCGGTGCAGAAGCTCAGCCGGTGGCTGCAGCAGGAGGGCATCCCCTGCGTGCCGCTGTGCCGCGGGACGGACCGGGCCGCCATACAGATCGAGCCGGGTATTTCGGTGCAGGCGTTTATGGTGCCCCATCTGGGAGAGGAGTACCGGTCCGTGCCCCATGTGTGCTATCTGCTGAGCTTTGACGGACGGCGGGTGCTGTTCACGGCGGACAGCGACTATCTCCACGAGGATTTCTCCCGGCTGGCGGGAACACCCCTGTACGCGGTGTTCCTCAATCCCCTGTTTTACCAGGCTTATTATAATACCCGCCTGTTTCACGGACATTTTGACACGGATACGCTGTGCGTCTACCATGTCCCCTTTCCGGAGGACGACGGGATGCATATGCAGGATATGGCGCGGCGTATGCCGCGTGGGGCGGCGGACAGCGGGCTGCGGGTCCTGCCGCTGACGGAACCGATGCAGCAAATCGAGCTTTAACGGAATAGGAAGTGAATAACCATGAATGACATTCTGGAAATGGCCCAGGGCAATCTTACCCGGGTCATCGCCGTGCGGCTGCGTCCCGGAACGGATGTGCTGCTGGGCCTCACCGAGGCCTGCCGCCGTGCGGGTATCAACAACGGTGTGATCCTCAGCGCCATCGGCAGTCTGGACGGTGTGGCCTACTGCAATCCCGTGGAGCTGCCGGACAAGAAGGCCGGCTACGGCTACGGCGAGGTGCTGCACCTGACGGGGCCCATTGAGCTTACCGCCGGCAGCGGCATCATCTGCCATGATGACCAGGGGGTCACGAACCTCCATGTACACATGAGCCTCAGCGACCGCTACGGCAATGCCCACGGCGGCCACCTGGTGGAGGGCACCAAGGTGCTGCTCACCGTGGATGTGATCATCGCCGAAATCGGCGGGCTGGTCATGGGAAGAAAATTTGACGACGAATTGGAAGTGCCCCTGTTCGCGCCCAAGCAGGCGTAAGGGGCAGCTAAAGAAAGGTGTGAGAACATTGGCTGAAAAGAAAACTAAGGAAATGTACAGTAAGGAGCAGCTTTTGGAGTTCTACCGCACGATGGTGCGCATCCGTACCTTCGAGGAGAAGGCCGCCGAGTGCTTCACCAAGGGTATGCTGGCAGGAAACATCCATTTGAGTATCGGCCAGGAGGCCGCTGAGGCCGGCGCTTTCGCCGCCATCGGCCCCCAGGACTACTTTACCTCCACCCACCGCGGCCACGGCCACGCCATTGCCCGGGGCGCTGACCCCAAGCTGGCTATGGCCGAGCTGTTCGGCAAGAAGACCGGCTACTGCAAGGGCAAGGGCGGCTCCATGCATATTGCGGATATGGAGAAGATGAACCACCTGGGCGCCAACGGCATCGTAGGCGGCGGCCAGCCCATCTCCGCAGGCAGCGCCCTGGCCTCCAAGATCCTGGGCGACGGCGCGGTGACCGTGGGCTGCTTCGGCGACGGCGCCACCAACGAGGGCAGCTTCCACGAGTCTCTGAATATGGCCGCCGCATGGAAGCTTCCCATGGTGTGGTTCATTGAGAATAACTGCTACGGCGTGTCCACCGAGATCCACCGGGTCACCAACACCTCCCATCTGGCCAGCCGTGCTGAGGCTTACGGCGTGCCCTATGCCATCGTGGACGGCACCAACCCCACGGAGGTTTACGAGGCCATGCAGAAGGCCATGGAGCATGCCCGCAGCGGCAAGGGCCCCTATCTGGTGGAGGCCACCGTGTACCGCTATCAGGGCCATTACTGCGGCGACCCCGCCGCGTACCGTCCCAAGGAGTACATGGAGCACGCCCTGGAGAACGACGGCATCATGAAGCTGGGCAAGCGTCTGCTGGCCTTGGGTGCTACCCAGGAGGAGCTGGACGAGATCACCGCTGCGGCGGATGCCGAGATGACCGAGGCCGTTAAGTTTGCCGACGAGTCTGAGTATCCCGATCCCGCCACGGTGCTGGACGATATGTATGTGAGCGACAATGAAAGGTGTGTGGCACGATGAAAAAGATTACTGTCAGCAAGGCCATCGGTGAGGCCCTGCACGAGGAGATGCTCCGGGACAAAAATGTCTTTATCATGGGCGAGGACATGGCCGTTATGGGCAATGTGTTTGCTATTACCAAGGGCTTTTTGGAGGAGTTCGGCCCCAACCGGGTCATTGATACCCCCATTTCCGAGGAGGGCTTCGTAGGCATGGCCGTAGGCGCGGCTATGCGCGGCCTTCGCCCCGTGGTGGAGCTGATGTATGACGACTTTGCCACCGAGTGCGCCGACCCCCTGTTCAACCAGGCGGCCAAGATCCGCTACATGACCGGCGGCCAGTGCAATGTGCCCATGGTCCTGCGGGCTCCCATGGGTGCCGGCCGCCGCAACGCCGGCCAGCACTCCCAGTCACTGGAGAACTTCTTCTGCCACTTCCCCGGCCTGAAGGTGGTGGCTCCCTGCTCCGCCGCAGATGCCAAGGGCCTGCTGAAGACCGCCATTCGGGACGATGACCCCGTTATCTTCCTGGAGCACAAGCTGCTGTACGCCAAGAAGGAGGAGATCCCCGAGGAGGAGTACACCATTCCTCTGGGCCAGGCCGCTGTGAAGCGGGAGGGCAAGGATATTTCCATCATCACCTGGAGCCGCGAGGTAAACTTCTCCCTGGAGGCTGCCGCCAAGCTGGCCCAGGAGGGCATTGAGGCCGAGGTGCTGGACCTGCGCACTCTGGTACCCCTGGATTGGGACGCCATTGTCAAGACCGTTTCCAAGACCCACAACGCCATCATCGTCTCCGAGGAGGTCAAGCGCGGCAGCTTTGCCGGCGAGCTTTCCGCTCAGATCGGCGAGGAGCTGTTCGACGAGCTGGACGCTCCGGTGGAGCGTGTCTGCGGCCTGAACATCTGCTCCCCCTTCAGCCCCGTGCTGGAGGACAAGAACTTCCCCCACCCGGAGGATATCGTGGCCGCGGTAAAGCGCGTGCTGAACAAGTAAGGAGGGAGAACTATGGCTTTTGAAGTATGTATGCCCCAGTTGGGCCTGACCATGGAGGAGGGCACCGTCTCTCAGTGGATCAAGCATGAGGGCGATGCCGTAAAGACCGGCGATGTGCTGCTGGAGATGACGCAGATAGGCAAGGAGTGCCACAGCCATTGCGAGATATACAAGAAAATGGGCGAGTGCATCATGCCGCGTGAGGGCGTGTTTGCCCGCGTCATTGAGCCGGGTAGCATCAGCGTCGGAGATGAGATGAGCATCGAAAAGCGCGAGGGGCATTTCCCGTGGCAGGCTGCGGTCATCACGCTCAGCGACAAGGCGGCGGCGGGGGAGCGCAAGGACGAGAGCGGTCCCGCGATAGCAAAGCGCCTGCGCGAGGCAAGCTACGAGGTCGTGGAGGAAATAGTTATCCCCGACGATGAGCTGGTTTTGAAGCAGCAGCTTATTCGGCTCTGCGACCAGCGGCAGCTTGACCTCATACTTACGACCGGCGGCACGGGCTGCTCGGCGCGGGATATTACGCCCGAGGCAACGATTGCAATCGCGGATAAAAACGTCCCCGGCATTGCCGAGGCTATGCGCGCCGAGTCTCTCAAAATCACCAGGCACGCAATGATTTCCCGCGCCGCCTCCGTTATCCGGGGTAAAACGCTTATTATCAATCTCCCCGGCAGCCCCCGCGCCTGCATGGAGAATATGGACGTATTTATGGACACCATCCCCCATGCCATGGGGCTTCTCCGCAACGAGGTACACGACTGCGCAAGAAAATAAAAAGCAGGTATTTCTTCAGCACATATAACCGCGTTAAGTCGCGCTTATATAAATATTTTTCTGAAAAAGGAGAAACGAACATGAAGAAAACCCTCACACTGCTGCTCACGCTTGCAATGATCTTCACACTTGCCGCCTGCGGCTCGTCCGCGGCTCCGAGTAAGGGAGAGAAGAAAGAAATCATCGTCTTTGCCGCCGCTTCAATGACCGAGACTCTAAATCAGGTCAAGGATGTCTACGAGAAGGGAAACAACGTCACCATCACCTATAACTTTGACTCCTCCGGTACGCTCAAGACCCAGATACAGGAGGGCGCGGACTGCGACCTCTTTATCTCCGCCGGTCAAAAGCAGATGAATCAGCTCGACTTAAGCTCTGACAAGGAGATAAACAAGGAGGGGCTGGACTTTGTCGCCGGCGATACGCGCCTGAACCTGCTCGAAAATAAGGTGGTGCTTGTCGTCCCCGAGGGCAATCCCAAGAGCATAGAGAGCTTTGACGACCTTGCGGCAAGGCTTGCCGAGGGCAGCATACTGATGGCAATGGGCAACAGTGACGTGCCTGTCGGTCAGTACACGCAGAAGATACTCAATTTCTACGGGCTTGATGAGGAAGCCCTCGCCAAAAGCGGCGTCATTACCTACGGCAGCAACGTCAAGGAGGTCACAACTCAGGTCTCCGAGGGCAGCGTTGACTGCGGCATAGTCTACTGCACGGATGCCTTCTCCGCGGGGCTTACGGTCATTGACGGCGCAAGCAAGGATATGTGCGGTCAGGTCATCTATCCCGCCGCGGTATTAAAGACTGCGAAGAACCCCGATGCAGCCAAGGCCTTCCTTGACTATCTCACGGGCAGCGAGGCCATGGCGATTTTTGAGGCTGTCGGCTTCTCTCCGGTAGCGTAAAGCCTGAGACGCAGAATTGGCAGCGCATTTATTTGCGCTGCCAATCCGAGGTATATAATATGAACATTGACTGGTATCCGCTTATAAACTCCCTGCGCATTGCGGCTATAAGCTGTGTAATAGTTTTTTTCACGGGCATATTCTTTGCCTACTACTCGGCAAGGCTGCCGCGCACGGTCAAGGGTATTCTTGACGTTATTCTCACGCTTCCCATGGTACTGCCGCCGACGGTATGCGGCTATTTTCTGCTGCTCATCTTCGGCACAAAGCGCCCAATCGGCATTTTTCTGATGCAGCTCGGCATTAAATTTGTAATGACATGGTACGGTGGAATTCTCGCCGCAGCCGTCGTTGCCTTCCCGCTGATGTACAGGACGGCACGCGGCGCGTTCGAGAGCTTTGACTGCACGCTCTCGCAGTCGGGGCAGACGCTCGGCCTTTCCAACACATATATTTTCTGGCGCATACGTATGCCCGCCTGCCGTCAGGGCATACTCGCCGGCACCGTGCTTGCCTTCGCGCGAGCCCTCGGCGAATACGGCGCTACCAGTATGCTCATCGGCTACACTCCAGGCAAAACCGCCACGATATCCACGACCGTATATCAGCTCTGGCGCACAAACGACGATGCGTGCGCATTCTTCTGGGTCATGATAAACCTCGCCATAAGCACCGTCGTGCTGCTCACGGTCAATCTCCTTGAGAGCAAGCAGAAAGTGAGGGCGAAGGGATGAGCCTGATAGTAGACGTCAGAAAAAAGCTTGGCAGCTTTGAGCTTGAGTCAAAATTCGAGGCGCAAAACGGCGTGACCTGTCTGCTCGGTCCCTCCGGCTGCGGCAAGAGTATGACGCTCAAATGCATTGCCGGCATAGAAAAGCCCGACGAGGGCTACATAGAGCTTGACGGCGTGGTCTTATATGACAGCGCAAAGGGGATAAATCTCCCTCCGCAAAAGCGCCGCGTGGGTTATCTGTTCCAAAACTATGCGCTGTTTCCGAATATGACGGTGCGCCAGAACATACTTTGCGGTATGCGCCGCATCAGGGACAAGAGCGAAAAAGAGGAAAAGCTCAAAAAAATGCTGGATATGTTCCAGCTTGGAGGACTTGAAAATCACCGTCCCGCGCAGCTCTCCGGCGGTCAGGCTCAGCGCACGGCGCTTGCGCGCATCATGGTCAGCGACCCGCAGCTTTTGCTGCTGGACGAGCCCTTTTCCGCGCTCGACGCGCACCTCAGGGATAAGCTTATGATAGAAATGCGCGACGTACTCACGCGCTTCGGGCGGGAGGTCATCATGGTCACGCACGACCGCAACGAGGCGTATAACATGAGCCGGGAAATAGCCGTCATGGACAGCGGCAGACTTCTGACCGTGAACCGGACAAAGGCGCTTTTTGCCGATCCCGGCAGCGTTCCGGCGGCGATGCTCACCGGCTGCAAAAATATAGCCCCCGCCATAAAGCGAGGGGAGCATGAGGTATATGTGCCCGATTGGGGCGTGAGCCTCACGACCGCGCAGCCCGTCGGCGACGATATAAAGGCCATTGGCATCCGCGCACATTATTTTAATCCCTCCGCGCCGACAAATCGCCATGAGATAGAATACCTTGACGAGATGGAGGAGCCCTTTGAGTGGATAATAGAGTTCAAATTCAAGTCCGCCGCGGAGTCCGAGCCGAGTGTGTGGTGGCGTGTGACGAAGGATAAGCGCCCACAGCTATTCCCCGCCGAGCTTGGCATTGCCCCGGCGAATATACTTTTACTGTATTGAGGAGGTTTTATCATGTCGAATATTTATGCCGAAATATTGGAAAGAGTTGAGCGCGGCGAGGCGCTGACGCTGAAAACGGAGCTTTGCGGCTCGGAGGGGCTTATAGCTGAGGGATTGAAAAAGACTCTTGCGCCCTATGCGCCGCAGACCGATAAGCGCGGCAGATATTTTGCCGACGTGACGCTGACGGAGACGGAGGGCAAAATCACCGTGGGCGAGCCCTTTTCGCCCCCGGAGCGCCTTATAGTCCTCGGTGCGGGGCATATTGCCGTGCCCGTTTGCGATTTTGCGGCAAAGAGCGGCTTTGAGGTCTATGTCTGTGACGATCGCCCCGCCTTTGCAAATACCGCGCGCTTCCCGCTGGCACGGGAGGTGCTGTGCGACAGCTTTGAAAGCTGCATCGACCGCCTCCGGCTCATGCGCTATGACTACGTTGTCGTTATTACGCGCGGCCATGTGCATGACGCGGACTGCCTGCGCGAGATATTCAAGGGCACGCAGCCGGCGTATCTGGGGCTTATCGGCTCGCGCCGCCGCGTGCGTGGGCTGTTTGAGATGCTTGTCGAGGAGGGCTATCCCAAGGAGTATATGGATCGGATATGCACGCCCATAGGACTTGATATCGGCGCCGTCACCCCCGGCGAGATTGCCATATCCATACTCGCGGAGCTTGTGGCATATAAGCGCCTGCCGGAGCACAGCAATGACGGCATACGCTGCTGCAACGACTCCGACGTGGAGCTATCCGTGATAAAATACCTTGCCGAAAACCGTGATCCCAAGGCGATAGTAACCGTTATCGAGACAAAGGGCTCGACTCCGCGCGAGGCGGGCGCGAAAATGGCGGTAAGCCCTCTTGCGGCAGTCACAGGCAGCATAGGCGGCGGATGCAGCGAGGGCGCGGTTATCCGTGACGCCGTGCGAATTATCGGCACGGGGCGCTATAAAATCGTCGATGTTGACCTCACGGGCGAGGTCGCGGAGTCTGACGGCATGGTCTGCGGCGGGACGATGAGAGTCCTCGTCGAGGACGGCACTGAGCGGCAAGAGGGATAAGGGGTGAAGCATATGCAGGATTTTACGCATTTTAATGAGCAGGGCAGGGCTAAGATGGTGAATGTCGGCGACAAGCCGGAGAGCCTCCGCACCGCCGTCGCCTCGGGGCGCGTCACGGTTAACGAAAGCACCTTTGCCCTGATAAAAAACGGCGGCATGAAAAAGGGCGATGTGCTTGCCGTCGCGCAGGTCGCGGGTATAATGGCCGCAAAGCGCACCCCGTATATTATCCCGATGTGCCATCCGATACTGATAGACGGTATTGATATCAGGCTTGAGCTTGACGAGAACCGCCTCTCGGTCGATATAAGGGCGGCAGTGTCATGCACGGGGCATACGGGCGTGGAGATGGAGGCTCTGACTGCTGTAAGCGCCGCAGCTCTCACGGTCTATGATATGTGCAAGGCCGTGCAGAAGGATATTCTGATATCGGATATTCATCTTGAGGAAAAAACCGGCGGCGTCCACGGCGATTATAAATATGTGTGATGCGCGGGGGCAGTTTAAATTACACCCTTCACACTGCTCGTATTCGCAGCACATCACCTGCTCATTGTCCGGAAGCCCAGCATCCGGCAGATTCTTGAATGCCTGCTTGATTTCGTAGTTCTTCAATTCGATACCCCCTTAGAATGCA
>OLPV01001239.1_pt1 | contig 19295 bp, 22 predicted proteins | sample 1671961 | NCBI WGS metagenome assembly OLPV01 (sample SAMEA3136630, study PRJEB25190) | human gut metagenome | biome: human gut; feature: human-associated habitat; material: faeces | place: Austria | collected 2013
ATCAGCAGCGCCGCCGCCGTCATCATCGCCGTGATGTAATTATCCATCCCCAGCGCGAAGAGCAGCGCCCAGCAGAGCGCAAAGGCGAGAATCGTCCCCGCCCCGCGAACCGGGCGCTCGCTCAGGCTGTCCCCCAGCGCGAGCGTCATCAGCGCGACGGCCTGCGCGCCCATGTAAAACCACGCGCCGTTGAACCAGTACACGCCCTCCACGATATCCGGCAGAAACAGGAGCTGCGCGGCGGAAAGCGCGGCAAACGCGGCGCGCCACGGCAGATTCAGCCGCTTTTGCAGGAAATGCTGTAAAAAGACGCGCGTTCCGATCAGAATGAGCCCCAGCAGCACAAAGGCATGCGCGCCGTAGTGCTCGAGGGAGAACACCGCCGGGTTGAGCGTCATAATCAGCACGCCCGTCACCGTGCCCTGCCAGTCGCGCCAGGTGCGCAGGGTATAGCTCAGCGCGTCCTTGAGCACGTGCAGGATGCTGCCGGTCTGCACCCACGTCGGGTGCGTATAGACGGCGAAGGTGAAATCATCCGTCGCCGGGTGCGCCGCCTCCGCGCCGAGGAAGAACGGCAGGAGCAGCAACGCCCAGACCAGCGCCGCCGCCACCGGAAGCGCCTTTTTGAAGGTTTTCATGTCACATCCGTCCGTCCTTCATGTCGATATCCTTAAAGTCGTTCATTTCAAGGTTATCGGCAATGCTGCGGTCGTCCGCGCCGAGCATCAGCTGCCTGCGCATGCCGAGGCTCTCGCGCGGGTCGGCGATCTTCGCCGGTCCGTTGACACAGCCGCCCTCGCAGATCATGCCCTCGATCATCGTCTCGTTGAGCTTGCCCGCGCGCAGCAGCATCAGCGCCTTCTTGCACTCCGCCGCGCCGGAGCACTTGACGCAGCTGACCGGCATATCGAATTTCTCCTCGGCGAGCACCTCCTGCACCGCCGCCGTCACGCCGCCGGCCGCCGCGAAGTTCTTGCCGTATTTGCTGCCCTGCTGCACGTCGCCGGAGGCCATCGCCTCGGGGTCGATGTGCTTCGCCTCGAACATGGCATACAATTCATCGAACGTCAGCACGTAATCCGCGCCGATCTTCCCCGCGTCCTTGTAGCGCTTGACCTCGCTCTTTTTGGCGATGCACGGCCCGATGAACACAACCACCGCGCCGGGATGCTTCTTTTTGATGAAGCGCGCCGTCGCCACCATCGGGGAGACGGTGTGGCTCACCTTATCCAGCAGCGCCGGGTAGTGCTTGGCGACCATGTTGTAGAAGGCCGGGCAGCAGCTCGTGGTCATGTGGCCGCCCTCGCGCGCGACCTCCTTGGCCTCCTGCGCCTCGTAGTAGGCCGTCGCGTCCGCGCCGAGGGACACCTCCATCGCGTCGTCAAAGCCCAGACGCTGGAGCGCCTTAATCATCTCGCCCACACTCACGCCGCCGAACTGCCCCTCGATGGAGGGCGCGAAGCAGGCGTAGACCTCCTGCTTTTCATCGCGAATGGCCTCGATGACGTCGGTAATCATCGACACATCGGAAATCGCGGAGAACGGGCAGGCGACGGTGCAGTTGCCGCAGGAGATGCACTTGTTGTAGTCGATGGACGCGCGGCGGTTCTTCTTATCCACCGAGATCGCGTCCACCGGGCAGGAACGCACGCAGGGACGGCGCGCGTCGGCGATGGCGTTGTACGGGCAGGCCTGCGCGCACATGCCGCACTCGCGGCACTTGTCCGGGTTGATGATCGCGCCCTGATGGGTCATGGTAATCGCGCCGAATCGGCAGGCTTGCAGGCAGCGCTGCGCCATGCAATGCTGGCAGTTGCTGGTGACGGTGTAGCGCTGCAGGGGGCAGCCCTCGCAGGCGCTGTTCATAACGGCGACCGGCTGATCGGTGAAGGTATAGTGGTTTTCGCCGTCGTACACGGACGCGCGGCCGCAGGCCCAATCCACGCGGTTGCGCAGCACCTCGCGCTCGCGGTAGACGCAGCAGCGGTGGGTCGGCTGGCTGCCGTGCGGCACGATTTCCAGCGGAATGAACTCCTTATGCGCCTCCAGCGTGCCCTCAAAGCAATATTTCGCGACGTGCACGAGCACCTCGCGCTTGCGGTCAATGCGATCGATCATATGTTTCCTCCCTGAAAGGATACGGTTGAGGCTTTGCCCCAAACCCCACCAGAAATCCGAGATTTCTGGATTTCCCATTGGTATGCGCGGCCATGGCAAAAGGCGTTACGCGCCAAATTCATCCTTGCACCGCGCGAGCATCTGCCGAATCGGAAGCTGATACGGGCAGCGCTTTTCGCACGCGCCGCAGCCGACGCAGTCCCCGGCCTTCTTGCCCATGGCCGCATAGCGCTGCTTCGCCCAGTCGCCCAAGCCGTAGCGATTCAGATAGCCCTCCAGCACGAAGATGCCGCTGATGGCGATGCCCGCCGTGCAGGGCTGGCAATAATTGCAGCGGCGGCAGAACTGCGTGCCCAGCTCCCGGCGGATCACGTCGAGCTGCACGCGCTCCGCCTCGGTCAGCGGGGACGCATCCTCGATGGCCTCGATATTCTGGTCGATTTCGCGCACATCGTACATGCCCGGAATCACGACGGAGACATTTTCGTTGCGCCCGATGAAGCGCATCGCCAGCCGCGCATCCTCCAGCGCGCCGCCCGCCATCGGCTTCATGCAGATGAAGCCGACGTTCTGCTCGCGGCACTTCTGCATCAGCGCCTCGCCCTGCGTCTCCACGATGTTGTAGGGGAACATGACGGTTTCCACCCAATCCATCGTCAGCGCCTTTTCAAACACGGCCGCCATGTGCGCCGTCACGCCGATATGGCCGATTTTGCCCGCCGCCTTGGCCGCCAAAAGCGCCTCCAGCGCGCCGCCGGGCGCGGTCACCTGCTCCAGCTCCGCGAGGGACGGGTTGTGCACCTGATACAGGTCGATGTGATCCGTACGCAGGTTGCGCAGGCTGATCTCGATATCCCGCTCCATCTCCGCCCGTGTGCGCGCCATAGATTTGGTCGCCAGCACGAATTTCTCGCGCAGGCCGCCCTCCAGCGCCTCGCCCAAAAAAGATTCGCTGACCGTGTAGCCGCGCGCGGTATCAATGTAATTCACGCCGCGCTCGACCAGTCGCTCCATCAATTTGCGCGTAACGGCCGCATCCACCTTCTGAATCGGGATGCCGCCAAAGCCCATGCGCGACACGCGCAGGCCGGTCTTGCCCAATGTCGTATATTCCATATGTACGCTCTCCCTGTCTTTCTGCTTGACGCTTGCAAAAAAGATTGAAACCTGTTGATCCATGATCTATTATAGCGTTTTTTGCTTTTCTTGGCAAGGCGGGGGTTGTAAAAGCGCACAAAACGCGGTAAGCTGTTGATACGACCAACAAAGGAGGGCTTTTCATGGCTCATTCCACCCGTGAAAAAATTTTGGCCGTCTCCCTGCGGCTTTTTAACGAACAGGGTTATCACCATGTTACCATGCGCGCGATTGCCGATGCGCTCTCCATCAGCGTAGGCAATCTGACGTACCATTTTGCCAAAAAGAGCGATATCGTTTCCGCATTGATGGACGATGTGTTCGAGCAGATGACGGCGACATCGGATATGCCCGTCGAATCGTTGACGCAGATTGACCGCCTGTTTTCCATGATGCTGGACACCCTGTGTCAATACGCCTTTTTCTTTCTGGATAGCGAATTAAAGACGGCATCCTTCGGCAGACACCATATTCATTTCCGTGTCCGTCTGATCGACGGCCTGAATACGCTGGCGAAGAATGGTTTTTTTATGGAATCCTTTACGCCTGAGGTCTGTGATACGCTGGTTCGCCTGCTGCTGATGAGCCATATTTCGTGGCTGAACCAAACCCTTCGCCATTCGGATTCATCCGGCATGAGCAAGGCTGAGTTTCTGCACGGGCATTGGCTTGTGCTCTATCCTTATCTATCCGAAAAGGGACGAATCGCCTACCGTCAAATCCGCGAATCCTAAAAAAACGCTATCCGCGCTCGCTTGGGTCGAGACAACGGATAGCGTTTTAATTTGTTTTTTTACTTGCCCTGCGCGTTTTCATAAGCGCGCTGCGCAATAAGCAGATAATTCTTCGTACCGGCCAGCGTCGCGCCGGTGGTCACGTCCGCGACGTTCCAAACGCCGTCTTCGCCTTTAACAATCTGATCCTCGGTATAATTTACGCCGTTTTCAGACAGATAAGCCTCAATCCGCTCAATGTTGCCCGGAAACTTAATCTCGCTCGGCCAGAACGCCACGCCATGCTCAATGGACGCTTTCGTGCCGATTTCAATTTCCGCCACGGCTTCGCCCTGCGCGTTCAGCAGCGTCGCCGGGTTGCTTTCATAATACCACGCGCCGCCTTCGTCCGTGCAGACATACGCCATCAGTTCAACGTTTTCACCGTTCACCTCGCCGGTATACACAACACCGTTTTCCTCTGCCGTGCCGACAAACGCCACGCCGCCCAGCTCAAAGGAAGCCGGATATTTCTTTTCGCCCACAGTCAGCACTGCGTCGCCCAGCTTGGCCGCCGTCTCTTCATCCAGTTCAGCCCAGCCCTCCGCGCCGCTGGCGGAATACGGAATCAGTTTTTCGTCAATCTGCACGTCGGTCACGCGCTCGCCGCTGCAATTCATCGTCACGCGAATGAGGCTGTCCGGCTGCTCGCCGCTCTGATTATACACGCCATACGCCACGCCCTGCTCGGCCAGCGCCGCGCCGGACACGCTCACAGCCAGCGCCAAAACCAACGCAAACATCATCTTTTTCATTGTATCTCGCTCCTTTTATTTTTTAGTACATTTGTACTAGACAAGATTATAACACGTCCAGATCATTTTGACAAGCGTTTTCCGCGCATATTGAGACGATTTTCCGCCATACTAAGCCGCGAGCGATTGGCTCACAAACCAACATGGAGGGATTGCATCATGGAAAACCAGACGATCAACTGTTCCGTTTCTTCCTGCCGCCACCACAACGCGCAGAACCGCTGCGAACTGCGCAGCATCAACGTCTGCGCAAACTGCAACTGCCATTCCGGCAAGAGCGACGAGAGCATGTGCGGCTCCTACGAGTGCGGCTGCAAGTAACGAAAGGGACGTCGGGACGCTGTCCCGAACCCTGGCAGGAGCCTGAGGTTCCTGCACTTCCCGCTTCTGTATCGCTGCGCGGTACAGGCTAAATAAAAAGGCGCGGCTTTTTCTTCAAGCCGCGTCTTTTCATTTATAATCGTCCCCGCATCGCACAGCGATACAGATTCGGAAGGCGTCGGAAACGCCGTTCCCGACCGAGGTTTGGGGAGCAATGCCCCAACGTCTCCCCCGCTTAAACGTTGAAGCGGAAGAGCGTCACGTCACCGTCCTGCATCACATAATCCTTGCCCTCGCTGCGGACAAGGCCCTTTTCCTTGCAGGCGGTCATGGAGCCGTTCGCCTTCAAATCGTCAAAGGAAACGATCTCCGCGCGGATGAAGCCGCGCTCAAAGTCGCTGTGGATCTTGCCGGCGGCCTGCGGCGCTTTCGTGCCCTTGCGAATCGTCCACGCGCGGCACTCGTCCGCGCCGGCGGTCAGGAAGGAAATCAGCCCGAGCAGATCATAACATTCGGCGATCAGGCGATCCAGACCGCTCTTGCCGATGCCCATTTCCTCGAGGAACATGTCCTTTTCCTCGTCATCCATCTGCGCGATGTCCTCTTCGATCTTCGCGGAGATGACCAGCACCTTGGCGTTCTCGCCCGCGGCGATGGCCTTCACATCCGCCACGCCGGGGAGACTGTCCTCGTCCTTGCCGAGGTCGTCTTCCTTGATGTTGCAGGCGTAGATCACCGGCTTGGTGGTCAGCAGGAACCACTCACGGGCAATCTCGCGCTCCTTGTCCGTCATTGGGCAGGTGCGCGCGGGCTGGAGATTATCCAGATGCGCCAGCAGCTTTTCGCCCAGCGCGGCCTCATCGGCAAAGCGCTTTTCGCCGCTCTTGAGCATCTTCGCCGCGCGCTCGGCGCGCTTGGCGACCGTCTCGCGGTCGGCGGCGATCAATTCGAGGTTGATCGTCTCGATGTCGTGCTGCGGGTTCAGGCTGTCCGCGTGGCGGATGATATCCGGATCCTCAAAGCAGCGAACGACGTGCACAATCGCCTCGCACTCGCGGATGTGGGAGAGGAACTTGTTGCCCAAGCCCTCGCCGTGGCTCGCGCCCTTGACCAGACCGGCGATATCGACAAACTCGATGACGGCCGGAGTCGTCTTCTTCGGGTGATACATGGCGGAAAGCTCATCCAGCCGCTCATCCGGCACGGCGACAACGCCGGTGTTCGGCTCGATGGTGCAGAACGGGTAATTCGCCGCTTCCGCGCCCGCCTTGGTGATTGCGTTAAACAAAGTGGATTTGCCGACGTTCGGCAGACCGACAACGCCCAATTTCATATATGTTTACAACTCCTTTATTTACTCACTTTTTCAAGTGTTCTCTATGCTATTCCGCACCAATTTGGCACCAATTCCGGCTTTCTAGTTTCCCAGCGCCTGAAACTGCGCCACGGCATCGACCAACGAATCGTCTGTGACATGAACATACCGATCCATTGTTGTTTTGATGCTGGCATGACCCAACAGTTTTTGCAGCACCTTTGGCTGCATCCCTCTTTCAATCGCTCGCGTCGCGTAGGTATGCCGCAGAGCGTGCATACAGAATCGTTCAATGCCCGCTTCATCGCACAGCTTATACAAATGCGTGTCGTAGGAACTGTTCTTGGCAGGTTCACCCGTGCGCCAGTTGACGAACACCAGATCACGCATGATGAGATTCTTCTGCACTCCACTGCGTCGATCCATATACGGCAGCACCATTTCAAGCAACGGCGCTTCCTTTCGGATTTCTCGCTCGGCATAGCATGCTTCCAGAACGTCATACGCCCGGTCAGTCAGAGGAATCGTCCGATAACTGGCTTTTGTCTTTGGCGGTCCAGCTCGCCAGACACCGTTCTCATGACGATATTCCAGCGTCTTACAGATGGTCAGTCTGCGCCGCTTCCAATCAATCGAATCCCACGTCAGCCCAATCATCTCCGCAGTACGCAATCCCGTTTCCAGCAGCAAAACATATTGCCGATAGTTGTGGGAACGCCGAGCAACTTCCAGAAACTTCGTCTGCTCGTCAATCGTCAAGAAATGAATATCATCCGGCGCGCGAAGCGGCTTATTCACCTTTACGCCTTCCAACGGATGCTTGATAATCATGTCGTTGATCAATGCGGCCTTAAACATCGTTCCGATTGTGATGTACGTCTGACGGATAGTCGATCCTGCATAATGTGCTTCCATGCTGTTAAATACGGCCTTACAGTGCATCGGCTTCACATCGCATAACATCATATTTCCGAGAACAGGTTTAATGTTATGCACATACCTGTCACGGTAATTTCGGATGGTATTAGGTGCTAAATCTCGAATCAGATTTTCCATCCAGAATTGGAACCATGCGTCCACCGTTATCGTTGAACATGTCGGCAAGCCATTATGACGATCCGCATATTGGGCATCCGCAAGCCAGTTTCTCGCTTCAGGCAGCGTGTCGAAGTGCTTTTCTCGGCGCTTTCCATTCTTCGCACAAAAACGTGCCGTATACTTTTTGTCTTTTCTTTGGCTGATCCCTTTTCCGCACTTTCGGCCTTTCAGGTCTCTACCCATCGTTCAAGTTCCTTTCTTATACCTATAAGAAAAGAGCCCAACACGGTTACTGATTATAACACAACCCTACCCTTTTCTCAAGGTACGCCCCGATTTTCCTTGCGATTTCTACCTCAAATTGCGAATTTTCCGCGAATATACTGTTCAAATTCCACTCTCTTAACCAGTTTCCGCGTTCCAATGTACAAAACGAACGGGCAATTCGGCATTTTCAGCAAGGAGTCGATTTTGTTGATGCCAATATTGCTGTATTCCGCTGCTTCGCGAATCGTCAATGTCATTTTGCACTGAATCGGGACGTTTTGAATTCGATCACTGTCATTTCTAATATTCAGTTCCATTTGATTTAACCTCCATCTATCATTTTGTCGTTCGCCCTTCAAAGACAACATCTGTTTATGTTTCCACGCATCTCAAGCCGCCTTGGGCAAGGCGTCATAGCTTTGCAGCTCCCCTCAAATCTTCGAGAGGCCGTGAGGAAGTATCATGATCCCCCATGCCGTCGTCGCGTCCAACTTGCCAAATTGGGTTCAGACTACATGAATCGCTCCGGCTATGCCATCGTCGCGCTGCTGCCCTGCCGCTCTTGCATGGGTTTCGTACTTGAGATTGCGATTATGTACTTATCAAAGATCAAAAGGATTTCTTTTAAGTGTTTTCTTCACCTCTGTGCATCCTCACTTGCAGTCTTTCATCCCCATATAACACGAAGTCATCCCTTCGCCGAACCACAATCTCTTTCCGTTTCATGGGAAAAGTCTTGTTTCGCGCTCATCATAGCATGTTCATATCTTTTTCGCAAAAAATTGAAATTAATTATATTTTTATAATCTTATAAATAAGGGCAGTTCCAAACTTTCGAGAACTGCCCTGTCTTTTTGTTATCCTTGTTTCACTTTGAACGCACCCCAAGCCGCTTTTGGCAAAGCGTCATAGCTCCGCCGCGCCATTTGACGAACGCAGCAGAAACTCCCCTCCAGTCATCGAGGGGCTGTGAAGAAGTATCATTATCCCCCATGCCGTCGTCGCGTCCGATTTGCCAAATCGGGTTCAAGCCGCATGAATCGCTCCGGCTATGCCATCGTCGCGCTGCCTGCTTCGTCGCTCCTGCATGAGTTTCGTACTTGGGTTGCGGTATGCCGTTGTCAAGGTACAAAAGCGCTTCCTAATTAAGCCCTTCACCTATCACGCTTAAAACGGCACTTTTGCACCCTGTTTTTCAAAGAAAAACTTAATTTTCTTTTTAGCTTGTCTAATCGACTTGGAAACATTCTGATGGGCTACACCTTCCTGTTCTGCAATCTGTTCAACCGTCATTCCCCTAATCGCATACAGCGTTAATCTTTCAAATTGACGTTTCGTCAGGATTGCTCTAAGTTTCTTCTCATCTATACATACTTCTCTGGTTTGTTCTTCTTCCGGTGCAGGAATCTCCTGTCCTTCTAATCCATAAATCGCATGGTCATAATCCTTGCGCATCACTTTTTCCGTCTGTTTATAATCTTCATCCGACCATGCTTTCCAACGACGAAATTCTGCTTCACTTTCAAAATCACTTTGGGTCAACACAACTTCGCCTGCCGCGCCCGCATAAACAATCGCATCTGCTCGTTTCTTATTTCGAGCAGCGTCATTTTTCTTATCAAACATTGCTTTTTTCCTTTCTGTCGTGCGTAAAATTGCAAAACAGAAAGGTGGCGGATCGCGGCAATGTTGGTCTGGTAAGAAGATCATTTATAAAAAAAGCGAGGGTCGTGTTAGCGCCCTCGTCTTTTTGCTTTCATGTTCGTCATTGGTTTAATTTCAAAGTTCATTTAGTATTTGGTCTTTTAGGCTTATCAATTCTCTCCATAAGCCTTTTCTGAACATATTCTCTTAACATAATTTTATCATCTTCATGTATAATTGTTATGTTTCTTTCGTTTTCCCCATATAACCTCATTACCTTCTTCTATCATTCTCCTTTTGCGCTTATTCTATTTTAACAGCAAACTCTCGTCGTTCTGAATTTATCTGTGGGTTGCCCTTTTTATAACCCCATTTAGCCATTTTTCATTTTTTCCTAGTATTATTTTACTTTAATTACTCCCACGTTTTACTTAAATATAGTTCTGTTTTTACAAACAAATCCCGCTCGTTGAGCGGGATTCGTCTATTATTTCGTTTTAGGCAAGGATTTAATGACATTTTCCAGCCATTTATCAAGTCTCTCTCCTTTATTGCCGTCATAAATATCATAGGCAACAGGATATCTTTCTTGGAACGCTTTCTTAAACTCATCCAGCGTGTATCCCTCCGGCAATGAATTGCGAACCGTCACCAGTTTCCCATTGATCCCTTTTACCAAATTGCCTTTTGGTTTTCGATTCAAACGAATGAAAATTACAAAGAATGGGTTGCCCGTTCTTTGTAATTTTCATAGATTGTGCAGCCCGAAAGGCGGCTTCTTTAACCGCGAAAACACTGTCATGAATAGCTAAATTCGTTAATATACTTCTGGATTGTTCACAATCATAATTCTTAAGTTCATTGACTGCCTCCAATCTTTCTCTCCAGTTGCTTTGATTTGTCGCTTTGCGCTTGAGTTCTTCCATATTTTCAGGTACTTCTTTTAACACAAAATTCATCCCTTTCAAAATCGTTTACATCGCACTTTTCATGAATTCTAATGAGCGATTTACCCGCTTGATTACCGCACCTACACTTCTTTTCTTGATTCTTGAAATTTCACGGTACGAATACTCTTGAATGAAGTGCATTTGAATAAGCTGCCTATCATCCTCTTTTATTCTCTCCATTGCCTTATAGAGCGGATCAAGCTCAACAATATTTTCATATTCGTTTTCATAGTAGACTGAACTATAATCTGCTTCCATAGGAATAGGAACTTTTTTCCTCAACATCGTTTTGCACTCATTAACAAGGATGCGTGTCGCCCATGTTTTGAAATACTCTGGATTCTGAATAGATTCTCTTCCTCTCCATGCTTTATAAAAGCACTCTTGGACAGCATCCTCGCAATCTGCATAGCAGGAGAAAAAGCAGCGAGCAGTTCTCATCAGAGCTTCCCTTATCACTTCCAGTGCTTCCAGCACTTCTTCTTCGCTCATCGCTTTCTCTCCCTTGCCGTGTTTCATTTTTCAACGATTGCTTTCAGCAAATCTCTGGTCATCCATTCCATTTTATCCTGCTGTTTTCTAACGCTCCTTTGTTCATTTGCTTCCCGAATCCAAGCCTGAATCTGTGCTTTTTGCTTTTGTTCAGTTTCTCTCCATCTAATTTTTCCAAACATATCATTTCCTCCATATTTACTGAGCGTATACAATCGCAGTCATTCCCAGTCGGATATTTTCGTCCGGCTCAAAATTAATATATGCTTTGTATGTCGTTCCCGTCGCCTTTTCATCTGTCTGGTTGATATAGGAGATTGAACTAATAACACCTTCTTGCCGATCTTCATGCTCCATGCTCCAGTTAAACTCGATGTTGACTGTTTCGCCAACACGAACTGTGGGCAAATCGGCTTCGGATATCAAAACCTCAATCTGTATTTCATCTTTGGGGTACACCGTAATCAAGGCATCCCCTTTTTCGACCTTTGCTCCTTTCTTTGCATCAACCGAAGCCACAATTCCCTCAACATCGCACATGACCTCCGACCCAGTCGGCCGCAAATCCTTCAAAGCGCCTGTCACTGTTTCAAAAAGCAGCTGTCCCCGTTCAACATGATCTCCGTTTTTTACATGCATCTTGAGAACGCTTCCTTTTGATTTTACTGCAACAGCCGCAGTACGCCCCACTGTCCCGCGTCCAATTCTCGACATGGATGTATATTGCTGATTTCTGAATACCCCAACACTTTCGTTCATATAGAACAATCCTTCGATGACTTCAACGGAGAATTTCTTCTCGTCCTTTTCATCCACGCCCGTTACTACGCCAACTCCGCTATGGCTGCCGTCTGTTGTGCAGGACAAATACACGGTTTCTCCAATATGAATGTAGCGATTTTCGCTGTAACTGTAACCCTTTTCATTGCTGCAATCCAATGTGAACCGATTGGTCGGCTCTATAAACAAAACTGCCCCATACCTTTCGGCAACACTTTCCGCGTCATCGCCTTCGCTGGCAAATATTCCGCTGACCGTTCCATCCACCAGCGCGTAAACCTCATCCGTTCCCAATGTCGCTATCAGCGAATCTTCACCCACATAATCTCCGACATGGACATAAATATTGTCTACACGCCCTCCGTAAGGTGCAGAAATGACGCTCGTATTGCTTGCAGCAACTTTTCCTGCAAAGATATTTTCCGCTGATGCCTGACTGCAAATGCCCAGCATACCGAAAAACATCAGCCCAAGCATAAAGCCTTTTTTCATGATATTTCCCGCCTTCAACCCATTCTTTATAAGCAAAAGGAGGGCTTGTTTTTATTCAAGCCTCTCCCTGCTCATTCGCTTCTGTATCGATTAAATGTGCTTCGAGGCATTTTTGTCGTTGCCAGACAGGCTCATTTGCTCCACCTTGCGCAAAACTTCCGCTCTCGCCGAAGCCGGAAACTCGTGTTCGCCGATTACACTTTTCAGCCATTTTCCCCATTTGGTTGTATCCATTAGCGGACTTTGCTTTGCTGTTTCAGTTGAATATTTCATGGTCTTTATCATCCTCCGTTGTTTTCTTTTTGTCTTTCGGCGTTTCATTCATGTTCACATACATATTGATACGCAGCTCGACGCGCTCCACGTCATCATACAAATAATGGCAGGTATTCCCACGCGCCGCCACCGAATAATATTCTCCCATCGCGATTTCATCACTCTGAATTGGGATATTTAATCCCGGTGTACACCATTTTTCTCCGTAAACAGCAAGCGTATTTCCTTCGCTATCTACCTTTCTGACCTTAAAGCAATTTGTGTAAGGTGTCACTGAGTGTGGTACATAATGACGGACATAGATGGCGTGATTATCATAGCCGCAATCTTTTTTGCTCCAATTCTTGCCGTCTTTGAACCTCTTATTTTCCGTACAATAAGCATTCATTTCCATGTAACAGGCTTCTTTAACTCCTGTTGAACGAAATTCAGCCTTTCCCTGTGATATGCAGCTTACGCCCATACACAACATCAAAATGAATATCCCTGATTTTTGCACCGTTTGCTCATCCCTTACACAGCTTATTCCGATTAGAATGGCTTATCGTCCTTCCATGCCGACCATGAATGTCACACGATCCAGCTCCGAAATCAAACCATCCACTTCCGATTCAACCAACCCATCTTCACAGAACTTGGCAATAACCTCATTCACAGCCTGCATTCCTCCGCCGTCGCCGGAACCAAAGAACGGAGATTCATACGCAATCTTCATATCCTTAGCAACGCTGCGATAGCAATCAATGCTCTCCTGAGAAATCGACCATTGCATGTCCGCAAGACCTTCGAGCTGATTTTCCTTTCGGAAGATTTGTTCCTCAAGGTCTGCCTGCTTATCGGGATCATCCGTTTCTTCCAATTTCTTTTTCAAATCTTGGAGTTCATCGGCGACTTCCTGAACCCGAATCGGATAATTCGGATTTTCAATCGGCTTGTTCTTTTCCGGCGACAATTCATAGCTCACCGTATTGCTCAGATGGGCAACATACCAAGCAATAAATTTCTCGGCAATATCCTTATTTTTCGATGCATTATGAATCGCCAGCACCTCGATCTCGGTGTTCATAGCCTGCTCCCCATCCGCGTTCAATGCAGGCGGAAGCATCATAACCACGCGATGGGAATCGTTGTAGCTTACGCCGAAGCCCTGACTATACGACGAGAGAATCGGCATCCCCCACTGGTCATGCTCCTCAGAAAGAAGTTCCGCGTGAGCCGCAATGCTCATCAGCACATTTCTAAAAACATCGGTTTTGAACGTGAATTGTCCACCCTGATCCGCATTTTGGATAATGTAGTCCTTCATCACAGCAGCGACCAGCGTTTCCATGCCATTCTGTTGGATATCGGACAAGGTGTAGTCCGGGTACTCGCTGGCATAGTCGTCCAGCCAGACTGCAATTTTTTCAAACAGTTCATCGTAGTTCTTCGGGTATTCGCCAAGTTCCAGCTCGTTCCACATGGTTTCATCCATCGTCCACGAATTAACGTTGATTGCAATCGGCGCTGCCAGCAGTTCTTCGCCGCTATAAATCACATTTTGAATTTCCTGATAAAGCGTCTTAGACCAATCACGAAGCTGCCCGTCCTGCATGGATGCCAAGTATCCCTTTTCTTTCATCGCCGCAAAATCGCCGGGGGCAGTCAACGTAAACATATCAACGGTATAATCACCGGACAAGGCGGCATTTTGCGCCGACTGAGAGCTTTGCAGAACCGCGATATCAGGATTATCCAGCGAGAACTGAATCAACATATCTGGATTCAAATATCCTGCGACGGTAAGAATCGTCTGGCTGGCAGCTTCATCTCCCGTAATATCACGGATGAATATATACCTTCCATTTGCAAGCGCATACAGCCCAGTTGCCGAGCAAGCCGCCGGCACATTTTCTGTTGCATCAAACACAGGGATATATGCCTTTACAATTTCATTGCCGTTTGCATCACAAGTGACCACCTGACCCTGAACAAAACGCACATATCGCTGGTCAACCGCATCCCATGCTACACCGGCAATCCGCTCATCCTCACCGACTGTCAGGACTTCCTCACCAAGTGTTCCGCTCTCCACATCATATTGAGCAGCGCTGGAAAGCGCGTCGTTCGTTTGAATGAGCAACGTTCCTTCTGCTCCCAACATGATGGCGTTTACACCCTCAATATCCACGAGTTCCATTTCGCTTGTGTCCAGATCAAAAGCACAGAGTTCCGTTTTGTCATATTCTTCGTAGGTATCTGTTCCAAGCAGCAGGTACAATTTCTTATCCGCATAGACCGCCTGACGGATCTCGCGATAGGCTTCCATATCTTCGGAATAGAGGTATTCCTGCTGAATTTCCACCACATCCGTCTGTGCATTTCTTTCGATTTTCTTAATCATGCCGCTGTACGGATGAAGTCCATAGAGCGCTTCGCCGTCCGTAAAAATCAGCTGCAACATCTGATTCCAAACAACTGCTTCGCTCTCATCCTCCGGGCAGTCCTGTACATAGTCATAATTGGAAGCGGCTGTCAAGTCAATGACCGTATTCATCTTCTCGCTTCCGCTTTTCCATGAATAAACGCCTTTGTTCCCCAGCACATATAAGGAATCGTCAATCCAGCAAAGAGAAGATACCGTTTCAAAGCGTGCCATCTGCGTAAGGTCTAGTGCCATTTCTTCAGCAACACCGCCTGAAACGAAAAGCAATCCAATGCAAAATAACATCATCCACAGTTTCATTTTCTTCATTTTAATCTTTCCTTTCTTTTTTGCCATTTACTGTGTTCTGGCAATTTCTATTCTTGCTCTTTTTCTTTGCTTTGGTATCCAGCTTCCATCCTTCGTTTGCTTTAATCATCTCTTTTGTCCGTATTGCACTCCTTTCCTGATGTGTTAAAAAGTATCTCCATCCGCATTCCATTAGTTTTTATTTCTTATTTTATTACAAATTGCATTTAGCCGAAAATTTTTTCGCGAAATCCCCCTTTTTCGACGCGAAATCTTAATACCCCAAAAAAAGAACTGACTCTACTTGTTCGTAAAGTCAGTCCACTGGTCATTATTTTCTACCATTACTATATAGTTTAATCATCGCAAATCTTCCCATGTAATAATATCTGGGCAAAACATTTCTTTCCGTTTAGTAAGCCATATATCATTCATCGTGGCTTTTTGAGCATCAATTACAAGTGATTTGAACGAGTATCTTTCTCTAAAATTAGTTATGTCCTTGTACGCTTTTTCATTAGGTTCTTCCTTTGCGTTTTTGAAGTAGTCACAATCACATATCCATATCGGATATAACACAAATGCTTCTGGCGACTCATTAGTTACATAGCAGCCGTACCCTAATCGTAATGCATAAACTCTACGAATATGTCCTGACTGGATTTCATTCTCTATTGATTTTATCACATCTTCTAGCGATACAAGCGGTACATCATTTTCAATAATACCTATCGGTTTTAGCCATCGTGCAACCAGTTCAAAACTATTTTTCGTCATAATTTCAAAACGATTATCAGATATTCTTCTGATAGGTTCTGATTTATTCCATACTTCATCGACAATCTTTTCAGGATCAAATCCTGTTGTATCTAGCCTCTCTCCTACATCATTAAACACTGGGATTCCATTTATTTTCTGATAATATTTCATGTAATATGTTCCCATATTATAATCAGAAATATAGTCTCCCAATTTAGTATCGTCAAGGTTTTTTACTCGATGTCCTCTTGATCGTAACTCAACAAAATTGATTTCAATTTCATTATCTTCGCCAAAGAAATACCGCAATATATCTCTCAAATAATTTTCAGCATCTTGTATCGACATATCGTTATCTTCTGCGTGCAGTTCTTCCTCATTTATCTCATATGGATAATAAGATATCTCTTTATATTTAACTTTATCAGTTCTCAAATGGCTAGGGCTTTGATAATCAGCCTTAAAAAATACACTCTTTTCATTGTTTGGACTTAGTACTGTAATTTCTCCCGAATCATTATATTGACCATTCGTTAAATATGATATCATTCCTTCTTCACTATATTTGATGAGATTTTCATCTTCTTCAGTCATGCATGTAATCGACAAATCATTTAACACTTTGCCCTGCTCTATTACTTGTCTGCCCTCGACTTTTACTACAGGAAACGATTCAACATTTGGCACTATGATCGGAATATCTACATCTATTGTTCTGTTGTGGGCATTATATGTTTTTTGCCATCTCGGCGCTTTTTCGATTAAATTTTTTATTTCTACAATCGACATCATTTCCGACGCGCTTGCCATTGAGCATATTACGATGCTTATCATCGCAATACAACACACACATAATTTCTTCATTATTTTCCTACTTTCAAAGAAATATTAAAATTATGAGGCAGATTAAATCTGCCTCTTGGGTTTTATCTATTTACCTCAAAACTGCCGCTGAGTGTAATGCTGCTAATTCCGTCATTATTGTAATAATTCGTATTTCCGCGTCCAGATACAGAATACGTCTTACCAGACACAATATTATTATTCTGAATCGGAACATTCAGCCCTTGTGTACACCATTTAGATCCCTTGGTCGTTCTGGTTCTTCCGTTAACAAGCTGTCCGCGGAAATGATTGGTATATTCTTCCGTATCCACATTATCATGATGATACACATAGATCGCAGCAGACCCGCTTTCTTTAAGAGCAGTTTCAGAATTATTCGTATAATTCGTTGTGCTATCGCAGCGAACCGGAATTGAAAGCCTTTCTGCGCTCGCAACGCTCATCAAACTTGCCATCATTGCGCCTGCCATAACCAACGTCGCCAGTTTCTTCATAAATTTTTCCTCCTTATTAGTTCTCGTCGCTTGTGTTGTCAACCCTCCATCTCAGTGGTGTACTTTTTTGATTCTTGCGGACACCATCGCTTTCAGCGACGGAGCTTCCCAGCTTATTTGCAGGAATCATTTTTTGTACCCACCTTCTTCATAAGCCATTGGAATCGACCTCCTTTTTTCTTTATTTTACATGATATTTTTCTTTTCTCCTAGGCTTGTTGCGAAATCCCCTTTTTTCGACGCGAATTTCATTTTAGATACTCTTTAGGCTCACTTTAATGATTCCCATTACAGTTCTCCTTTACAATTCATGGCATTAGCATAACGCACTTCATAATATATATCAACATTTTCATTTAGCATTTAACCTATATTGGGATTAACAGTTACCATGTCACAACCGTTGGACAATATATTTGTTTCTCATCTGTTATCACCATCGGTTCAATTTCACCAGTTTGTGCATTTATTACAATTCTCTTATAGTATGGTTGTTCCCTATCATCAGTTACCCAGCTTAACGGGCGCAACTCTTCTTTTGCGGATTCAACATAAGCACATTCGCATATCCAAATCGGATATAATACATATCCAGTTTCATCCAATTTATCGAAATAAACACAATATCCAAGTTTCAGTGCATATACGTTTCTAATATTCCCTGCAAGTATCTTTTCCTCGATTTTCTTTATAATTACATCTATATCTTTTAATGGAACATCTTCTTCTATAACCTTCGATTTTTTCATCCAAATAGAGTTTAACATAAAACTCTTCTCATTCATAAATTCAAAGAAATTAGATGCTATTCCTGTTATTCTCACCTTTCTTTTCCAAAGCTCTGGTTTTTTTTTCGTCAATTCAGGGGACATTTTTCCTCCTACATCCATATAAATCGGTATCCCATTCATCATTTGACGAATACCTAAATTATATGTTCCACTCAAGTAATCTGATACATAATCTCCCAATATATAGTCGTCCATTCCTTCTACTTGATGAAGTCTTGACCTGAGCTCTACTCTATCCACACATACGCTTGACTCTCCGGGGTAAAAGTACTCAATGATTTTCTCAAGATATTTAATAGCTTCTTCTAGGGAGATGGGATTATCCTCCGCATATACACTAGACAATTCTCTTTCATATGGATAAAAAATTTCATTTGTATATTTTGTTTTTGAATTTTGCTTATTAAATGGTGCTGAGTAATCTACCAACATTCCTGCCCTTTCATAATCATCCAAATCTAAAACTTCCACTTTTCCTCTTTCCGTCTGTTCTTCACCCATATATGATAAAAGTTCGCAGTCCTCATAAACTGAATACCATCCCTCTTCACCTATCTTTTCCATCGGTTCTACTCTGCTCACCAAACATTGCCCATTTACCGCATAATATGGTTTTACTGATATTACAGGAATCTTCTTTACATCTGGAATAACAATCGGAACATCAACATCTATTCTCCGTCCATTTGAATTATATTCGCTTTTCCACTCGCTTCTTTTCGCACAGATTTCCCTTATATTGTTCATATCGTTTTCTGCCAAGCAGCATGTCCACAAAAACATGAGCATACTCATCAAACATATGCATATTCTTCTCATACTTTCTCCTTGTTTTTCAATAAACAAATATCATGAGGCAAATCGCCTCATGATACTTAAAATCTTACAGATTTACATTGTAAGAGCCATTCAACCAAATTCTTTCAATTCCATCATTATTATAGTAATTAGTATTTCCACGAGCCGACACCGTATATCTCTGCCCTTTTTTAATGTTGTTATTCTGAATCGGAACATTCAAGCCCTGCGTGCACCACTTAGACCCTTTCATAGTCCATGTATCATCCTTAACCAACTGTCCACGGAAATGATTCGTATATTCATCCGTGTCTACATTGTCATGATGGTTCACATAAATTGCTGCCGTTCCAGTCGTTTTATACGCTTTTTGAGTGTTCCGAGTATAGTTCGTCGTGCTGTCACACCTTGCAGGAATACTAAGCGTCGCTGCACTTGCAGCACTCGCCAAGCTCACCAGCATCGTAATCGCCAAAGCCAACGCTACCATTTTCTTCATAAATTTGTTCCTCCTTTGATTCTTGTCGCTTATATTG
>OLPV01001242.1_pt1 | contig 19259 bp, 14 predicted proteins | sample 1671961 | NCBI WGS metagenome assembly OLPV01 (sample SAMEA3136630, study PRJEB25190) | human gut metagenome | biome: human gut; feature: human-associated habitat; material: faeces | place: Austria | collected 2013
ATTGGCGGAAAAGATCCGCCGAAGCGCGCAGACACAATTGTGCGGTGTTGCCCTAAGGAAGCTTCTTTTCCCAGCAAACGCAAAACCGGACGGCAGTAAATCTACCGGCCGGTTTTTGTATATTCTTGTGCATATTTGCATATTCCCCACGGATTGCCGGACAGTTTCAGATTGATACACATTTTTCCGCTGGTTTCCGGGATTTTCCCCGGCCATCCCACAGGCAGACAAACCGGAATTCGGTTTTTCCCGAGGTTTCGGCATTATCACCACTCCGAGGAAGAAATACACCTGTCCATCTGTGGAAGAATCCAAAAAAGCAAAAAGCCATATACTTTTTGAAGGAATGGTGGTATATTTATTCCATTCTATTCGCCGCCCGTCCGGCGGCCGATCACCACCACTAAGGAGAGACCCAAGAAATGAAAAAACTGTTCAGCCTGATTCTTGCCGGACTGATGATCCTCAGCCTGGCAGCCTGCGGCGGCTCCGGCAGTACCGGCGGCTCTGCCCAGGCGAATAAGGATAACAAGGTGCTCTATCACGTTTACAATACCGCGCCCTATGTTACCCTGGATCCCAGCACCGAGTATTCCAACGGCGTCATGGTGCTGCAGAACGTCTACGAGACCCTGACCCGGTACAACCCCGAAACCGGCGGCCTGGATCCCCTGCTCGCCACCGAGTGGAAGGAAAACGAGGACGGCACCGTCTGGACCTTCCAGCTCCGGGACGACGTGAACTTCCACGACGGCACCCACATGACCGCCCAGCAGGTTGTGAACTCCTTCCGGCGTTCCATGGATCTGGGTCAGGGCGGTGCCTACATCTGGGACGCGGTGCTGGAGAGCAACGGCGGCAAGGTCGAGGCCACCGGCGAATATGAGGTGACCATCACCTGCGGCTATCCCTGCGCCATCGACCTGGTGGTCTCCGCGGGCTACGCCGCCTACGTCATGTCCGACAGCGTCATTGAGCAGCCCACCGAGTGGTTCAACGAGGGCCACGACGGCGGCACCGGCCCCTACACCATCGCTCAGGCCACCGGCGACAGCGTGGTGCTGAAAGCCTACGAGGATTACCGGGGCGGCTGGCAGGATAACCAGTACAAGAACGTGATGATCAAGGAAGTAGCCGAGTCCAGTGCCCGCCGCCAGATGATGGAGACCGGCGAAGCCCAGCTGTCCAGCGAGTTCTCCGCCACCGACCTGGACGCTCTGAAGGCCCAGACCGACAAGGTCTACACCTATCAGTCCGAGACCTTCAATAATATCATCATGTTCCTGAACACCGCCACCGAGCCCTGCAGCAACGCCGACTTCCGCCGGGCTCTGGCCTACGCCTTCCCCTATGAGGAAACCGTCAGCCAGATCCTGAACGGCAACGCCAAGCAGTCCGTAGGCACCGTACCCAGCGGCCTGTGGGGTCATGACGACAGTATTCTCCAGTACCACTGCGATCTGGACAAGGCCAAAGAGTACCTGGACAAGTCCGGCGTGAACACCGACGGTCTGAAGCTCACCGTCACCTACATGAACGGCTTTGACGAGTACGCCAGTGCCCTGCAGCTCTATCAGGTCAACCTGAAGCAGCTGGGCATCAGCCTGGAGCTTCGGAGCATGGAGTGGGATCAGCAGTGGGCTCAGGCGCAGAACACCGACCCCAAGAATCGGCAGGATATGTTCGTGTTCATCTGGTGGCCGGATTACGCCGATCCCGTCAGCTGGTTCCAGTCCCTGCTGCACAGCGAGGATCAGATCGTCTATAATCTGTCCTACCTGAACGATCCGGAACTGGATGCCGTCATCGACGACGCCATCGAGAAGACCGTCACCGACCGGGCCGCCGCCGAGGCCGATTATGTGCAGGCTCAGAAGATTGTGGCCGACAATGCCTACATTCTGAACCTGTACGATCAGCTGCACACCTTCGTTATCAACAACGGCATTCAGGGTGTTTCCGAGAATCCCTCCTATTCCAACGCCATCCTGTATTACAACGTCACTGCCAAGTAAAGAAACCGTTTTTTCGGGGGCTGCCGCATCCAATTGCGGCAGCCCCTGTGCCCCATTTTTATGAACAGACAGATGAGGTGTTCGCCCCGTGTTTAAGTACATTGTCAAACGCATTCTCAGCAGCATTCTGGTGCTGCTTGGTGTCGTCACCATTACCTTCTTCATTTCCCGGGTGCTTCCGTCCAATCCGGAGGTCAAGTGGGCCGGTCAGCGGGCCACTCCGGAGCAGTTGGCCGCCGCCCGGATCGAGCTGGGGCTGGACAAGTCCCTGCCGGAGCAGTACGTCATTTACCTGAATGACCTGCTCCACGGCAATCTGGGCAAGAGCCTGAATAACCACCAGCCTGTGACTTCCGAGCTCAAGCGGTACATTCCCGCGACCCTGGAGCTGGTGCTGCTGGCCTTTGCCCTGGCTATCGCCATCGGCATTCCCCTGGGCATTTACTCAGCCAAAAAGAAGGATAAACTCCTGGATCATTTCAGCCGGTTCTTCTCCATCGGCGCTGTGTCTCTTCCCACCTTCTGGGTGGCACTGTTCCTGCAGCTGATCTTCTACAAGAGCCTGAGCCTGCTGCCCATCGGCGGACGGCTCAGCGTGGAGGCCACGATTTTTGAGACCGTGCCCAACGTCACCGGTATGCTCCTGCTGGACTGCCTGATTACGGGAAAATTCGGTCTGCTGGCGGATGCCTTCCAGCACATTCTGCTGCCCTGCATCACCATTTCCCTGTACCCCATCGGCCTGGTGTCCCGGATGACCAGAAGCGCCCTGCTGGAAATTCTGGGCGAGGACTACATCACCGCCGGCCACAGCTACGGCCTGAGCGACACCAAAATGCTCTGGAAGTATGCCCTGAAAAATAGTCTTGGCACCACCGCCACGGACGTGGCTCTGTCCATGGGCTATACCCTGACGGACACCTTCCTGGTGGAGGCCATCTTCTCCTGGCCGGGCATCGGCAGCTACATTTCCAGCGCGGTCACCACCCTGGACTATCCCGCCATCATCGGCGTGACCCTGTTCGGTGCCTGCTGCTACATCATTCTGAATCTGCTGGCGGATATCGTCATCGCGTCCGATCCCCGGGTGCGGCTGTAAGGGAGGAACTGCAATGGACAATTTCATTCAATCCCTGAAGCCCCGGATCAAGAGCCTGCGGGAGAGCCTGTACCTGATTGCCCGGAATAAGCTGAGCCTGACCGCCCTGATTATCCTGGTGCTTCTGATCGTCGGTGCCCTGCTGGCGCCCTACATCATCCCCTACCCTGAGGACTTAGCCGATGCCACTCACACCCAGATCAAGCTTCAGGCTCCCAGTTTGGAGCACCTGATGGGCACGGACGAGCTGGGTCGGGATATTTTCAGCCGGGTAGTCTACGGCGCCCGGGTGTCCCTGTCCGCGGCACTGGCCGCCGTTGGCCTGTCTCTTGTCATTGGCATTCCCCTGGGTGCCATCGCCGGCAGCTTCGGCGGCTGGGTGGATAACCTCATCATGCGCATTACCGACGTGTTCCTCAGCTTTCCGCCCCTGCTCCTCGCCATCGCCATGGTGGCCGTCATGGGCAGCAGCCTGAACAACGCAATCCTTGCCATCGCTCTGTCCTGGTGGCCCTGGTACACCCGGCTCATCCGGGGTCAGGCCATCTCCGTCAAGGAGCGTAAATTCGTCCAGGCAGCAGAGACCATCGGTACCGGCCGGATGAAGATCATCTTCAAGCACATCATTCCCAACTGTATCAGCCCTGTCATCGTCCAGGCCTCCATGGACATCGGCGGCGTAATTCTCACCGTTGCCAGCCTGTCCTTCCTGGGACTGGGTGCTCAGCTGCCCACCCCGGAATGGGGTCTGATGATTTCCATGGGCCGCCGGTTCTTCCCGGACAGCTGGTGGTACTGCATTTTCCCGGGTCTGGCCATTTTCGTCACCGTGCTTTGCTTCAACCTGCTGGGCGATGCCATCCGGGAAATTCTGGATCCCAAGACCCGCAAGAACTAAGGAGGACGCGACATGGCTTATTTTGAGATCAACCATCTGCACATTACCCACCGCTCCTTCGAGGGCACCAAATCCGTCCTGGACATCGGCCACCTGGAAATCGCCAAGGGCGAGACCTACGGTCTGGTGGGCGAGTCCGGTCAGGGCAAAACCGTACTGGCCCTGGCGATCCAGCAGCTGCTTCGCTGCCCTCCCGGTAAAATCGAATCCGGGGAAATTCTCCTGGACGGCCAGGATCTTCTGAAACTGAAACCCAAACAGATGCAGCAGCAGATCCGGGGCAAGAAAATCGCCATGATCTTCCAGGATCCCATGAGCTGCCTGAACCCGGTGTTCACCGTGGGTCAGATCATGACGGACGTGCTGCACACCCGGAATCCGGAGAGGAAGAAGCTCCAGGTGCGCCAGGCGGCTCTGGAATTACTCCAGGAGGTAAAGCTTGCGGACGCGGAGAGCACCATGAGCAAGTATCCCCACCAGCTTTCCGGCGGCCAGAGGCAGCGGGTCATCATCGCCCTGGCTCTGGCCTGCGGCGCGGAATTTCTGATTGCCGACGAGCCTACCCGGAACCTGGACGTGACCATCCAGGCAAGCATCCTGAAGCTGCTGAAAGAATTGCAGCTGAAGCGGGGCATGACCGTTCTCTTCATCGCCAATAACCTGAGCCTGGTGTCCGCCTTCTGCGACCGGGTGGGCATTCTCTACGGCGGGAAGATCATCGAGGAAAACACCACCGCCAGGCTCATTTCCGAGCCTCAGCAGGACTACACCAAGGTGCTCATCCAGGCGGTGCACACCGAAGGCAAGAAGGCCTCGGTCATCGAAAGCGACGAGGTGCTTCTGAAGGTCGAGCACCTGAAAAAGTACTTCGATATCAACGACGAGATCAAGCACCAGAAGCACCTGACCCTGAAAGCCGTGGACGATGTGAGCTTCGAGCTGAAAAAGGGCGAGGTGCTGGGCATCGTGGGCGAGTCCGGCTGCGGCAAGTCCACCCTGGTCAACACCATTCTCGACCTGTTTGAGCCCACCGAGGGCAAGGTTTTCTTCGAGGGCAAGGATGTCTTCGCCGAGGCGAAAAAGGGTGACAGTGCCTTCAAGAAAAACGTGCAGATCGTCTTCCAGGATCCCTACTGGTCCTTAAACCCCCGGTGGCTCATCAAGGACATTGTGGCCGAGCCCATCGATGTCTACGAAAAACTAGGGGAAGCCGCCCGGCTCAAGCGGGTGGAGCAGCTGCTGGAAATGGTGGGCATCTCTCCGGACGCCTGCTACAAGTACCCCCACGAATTCTCCGGCGGCCAGCGGCAGCGGATTGCCATTGCCCGGTCTCTGGCCTCCAACCCCAAGCTGGTAGTGCTGGATGAGCCCACCTCCTCCATTGACGTGTTCAGTCAGGCTCAAATTCTGAGCCTGATCAAGGAGCTGCGGGAGAAGTTCCAGCTGACGAACATCCTCATCAGTCACGACCTGGGCGTGGTTCACGAGCTGGCCAACAAGATCGCCATTATGTATCTGGGCAAGATCGTGGAATTCGGCCCGGCGGAGGATATTTTCCGCCATCCCCGGCACCCCTACACCCGCGCCCTCTTCGATTCCATCCCCACCCTGACCACCCATGGCATGGAGGGGCTGCGGACTCTGGAGGGGCAGATTCCCAGCCCCATCAATCCACCGGCAGGCTGCGCCTTCCATCAGCGCTGCCCCTATGCCACCGAAGCGTGCGCCAAGATGGCACCTCAGCCCCTTGACCTGGGCGGCGGCCATACGGTCAGCTGCCTTCGGTCAACCGAACTGGAAGAAGTCTTGAAAGAAACCAACTAAGGGAGGAAACAATATGCGAACCTTAAATCGTGAAAATCTGCTGGACATTCTCTACGGCTGTGCCATCCTGGGCACCGGCGGCGGCGGAAGCCTGGACGAGGGCATCGAGATGATCGATGAGGCTCTGGCTGCCGGGAAGGAATTCAAGCTCACCACCTTCGAGGAAATGTCCCCGGAGGATGTGATCGGCACCCCCTATGCCTGCGGAGCCATCAGCCCTCTGACCGAGGAGGAAATCAAGAAATACGCCCGTCTGAAAGAAACCGACGAAAGCTTCTACATTCTGTGCATGAAGCAGCTGGAGCGGTTCCTGGGTCGGGAGGTCAGCGCGGTGATCTCCACGGAGCTGGGCGGCGGCAACACCGCCACCGCCTTCTACGTCGGTGCCATGACCGGCCGCCCCATTGTGGACGGCGACCCGGCGGGTCGGAGTGTACCCGCCCTCCAGCACTCCACCTACTTCCTCCAGGGCGTTCCCATGTGCCCCATGAGCGTGATGAACAAGTTCGGCGAGGGTGCCGTGTTCACCAACGTCTTTGACGATGAGCGGGGCGAGGATCTGGTTCGGGCTCTGGCAGTGGTCAGTCAGAACACCATCGCCGTCATGGATCATGTGAACACCGCCGCCGTCCTGAAAGATGCCGTCATCCGGGGGGCCATTTCCTACGCCGAGGCCATCGGCAAGGCCTACCGGCAGACCCTGGCGGCTGGCGGCGACTATGTGAAGGCCGTCACCGAAACCGGCAAGGGTAAGATGATGTTCGAGGGTACCGTCACCGAAAGCGGCTACGAGACCCGGGACGGCTACACCTACGGCGATACCGTCATTGCGGGCACCGGTGCTTACGCCGGTCACACCCTTCGGATCTGGTATCAGAACGAGAACATCATCAGCTGGCTGGACGGAGAGTTCTTCGTCACCGTCCCCGACCTGATCTGTGTCTTCGACCTGGACAACAACCTGCCCCAGCTGAACCCCTTCGCCCGGGTGGGCGAGCATGTTGCCGTCACCGCCCTGCCCGCCGCCAAGGAGTGGACCACCGCCCGGGGCCTGGAGGTCTTCGGCCCCAGAAGCTTCGGCTACGACGTGGACTACCGGCCCTACTGCGAATAAGGAGGCACTATGGAAAATAAGGCATTTCTGGACGCCATTTTGGGACTGGTGTCCATTGAGAGCATCGCCCGGGTGAACGTGACCCCGGAAGCCCCCTACGGCGAAGGCCCTGCCAAAGCTCTGGACTATGTGATGAAGTTGTGCGAAACTCTTGGCATCCGGACGGTGAACTTAGGCGGCAAAATCGCCTGGGCGGAAATCGGCCAGGGTGAGGAGATCGTGGGCGTGCTGGGACATCTGGATACCGTACCCGCAGGCAGCGGCTGGACCCACAACCCCGGCGGCGAGCTTTGCGGCGACCGGCTCTACGGCCGGGGCGTTGCCGACGACAAGGGACCCACGCTGGCAGCCCTCTTCGCCATGAAGGAACTCCAGGACGCGGGCGTTCCCCTGAACCGCCGGGTTCGGCTGATCTTCGGTCAGTGCGAGGAAAGCGGGGACTGGGACGACATGAACTACTACAAGCAGACCCAGCAGCTGCCGGTCTTCGGTTTCACCCCCGACGCGGATTTCCCCGCCATCTACGGAGAAAAGGAAATTCTGAACTTCCAGCTGTCCCTGCCGGTTTCGAAAAGCGGCCTGGTGCGCATCGAGGGCGGCGACGCGGCCAACATGGTAGCCGACTGGTGCCGCTGCACCTACCTTGCCGCTGACGGCGCCGAGCGCACCCTGGAAACCCATGGCCGCAGTGCCCACGCCAGCACCCCGGAAAAGGGAGAAAATGCCATCACCGCCATGATGGAGGCGCTCCATGAGGCCGGGGTTGAAAGCCCTCTGGTGGACTTCTACCTGGCTCACATTGGTTCCGATTTGAACGGCGTGAAAATGGGCTGCGGCCTGGAGGATGTCCAGAGCGGTAAGCTGACTCTGAACGCCGGTGTCCTGCGCACGGAAGGCGACGAAGTCGTCCTGACCCTGGACATCCGCAGTCCCGTGACCTTCAACCGGGCGGCGGTGGAAGACCCCATTGCCGCCGCCTGCGCCCCCTACGGCATCACCTGCCGGTGCACCGCCAACGAGCATCCTGTGTACATGGACAAAAACGGCAAGGTGGTTCAGGCCATGGTAGGCATCTACCGGGAGTATACCGGTGACGATTCCGAGCCCACCGTCATCGGCGGCGGCACCTATGCCCGAGCCATGCCGGGCATCGTGGCCTTCGGCCCCATGCGTCCCGGTCGAGAGTGCACCGAGCACCAGAAGGATGAGTACCTTCTGGTGGAGAATCTGCTGGCTGCCAAGGAAATTTACCGGAAAACCATTGAAACTCTGGCAAACCTGGATTGAGGAGGATTTTTTCCCATGAAAACCGAACTGCAAATTGCGGCGGACAAGCTGGTGCGGGAGATCTTCGGAGTCAAGCCCGGAGAGACCGTGGTGCTCACCGCCGACTACGACTCCAATGAAAACGTGCTGCGAGCCGTGTCCGACAGCGTCCGGGAGGCCGATGCCCAGGTCATGGTCATCACCGTCCCCACCCCCCGCTCCGTGGGAAAGGCCGCCGATCCGGATCTGCCTATCGAGCCTCTGACCGCCGCCCTGTGCGCCTGCGACGTGTGGATTGAGTTCAACCATCAGTGGCTGCTCTACTCCACCCCCTTCGAGCGGGCAAGCAGCGAAAACGAGAAGCTGCGCTATATGTGCCTGGTGGATTTTGACGAGGATCTGATGATCCGCACCATCGGCCATGTGGAAACCCCCAAGCTTCAGGTCTTCATGCGTAAGGTGGCCGAGCTCACCCGCAGCGCCAAAACCATGCGGGTCACCACCCCCGCCGGCTGCGACGTGTCCTTTGAAATCGACCCGGTTCACTATGTGGCCTGCGACTGCGGCGACGCCACCTTCCCGGCTGTGCATATGCTCACCGGCCAGATCAACGTGGTGCCCCGGTTCGGCTCCATCCAGGGCACCATTGTCTTCGACGGCTCCGTGACCCCGCCCTTCGGCCACGCCCCTGCCACTCCCATCCGGCTCACCGTCAAGGACGGCGTGATTCAGAAGGTGGAGGGCGGCGAGGAAGCCGCGATCTACGACAAGTACCTCCGGGATTTTGACGACCCGGGTATGCTGAAGATGGCCCACATCGCCTACGGCTTCAACCCCGGTGCCAAGCTCACCGGCAACATTGTGGAGGATGAGCGTGTCTGGGGTTCCACCGAGTGGGGCATCGGCTACGTCAGCAACGTTGACGCTCCTCCCTGCGGCCAGGACGCGGTGAGCCACACCGACGGCATCTGCCTGAACAGCTCCGTCTGGCTGGACGGGGTGCAGATCATGGACGAGGGCAAGATCGTCCTGCCCGAGTTGGTGGCTCTGCTTCCCTGAACATAACAGCACCCCCGCACTGCTTTCGCAGTGCGGGGGTGTTCTGTTTATACGAGTTTTTAGATAGACCCTAAGAAATAGTATTATTGCGCTTCCGGCAGGGTCAGGGTGTACCGCCGAAGGGCGGAGGCGGAATAGAGTGCCACAAGGAGCTCGGTGATGGGCATGGTCAGCCACAGGGCATTGCCCCCGGCGATCCGGGGCAGCACCAGGATCAGGCTGCCGCTGATGACCAGTCCCCGGGCCACGGACACAACGAAGGCCGCCTTTGGCTTCATGATGGCCTGGAAATAATAGGTGGAGAAAATATTGAAGGGCAGCAGCAGGAAGGACATGGCATAGGTGCGGATGATGGCCGGGGCAATGGCAAGAATTTCCTCGGTGGGAACCATAAAAATCCGGATATACAGCTTCGGGCAGGCCACGCTCAGCGCCGTCCAGAACACCCCGAAGGAAGCCGACGTGCCCAGAGCCAGCCGGAGAACCTGCCGGATGCGCCCGCCCTTGCCCGCGCCGAAGTTGGTGGCAATGATGGGCTGGGCAGCCTGGCCCACGCTGTAGGCGCAGCACTGGGCGAAGGTGCTGACCTGAATGATGGGGCCGTACACCGACAGGGCATTGGCTCCCAGATACTTCATAATCTGCCGGTTAAAGAGCACCGTGAGAATGCCCATGGCCATATCCACAAAGAAAGTGGAAAATCCGGTGGCGAAAACTTCCCGAAGCCTGTGAAGCAGATGGGTTGGCTTCACCAGACAAAGGGTATTTTTCCGGCTGAGAAAATGGGTCAGCATCACGCAGGTGGAAATGGCCGCGCCGATGGCCGTAGCCAGGCCTGCGCCAAAAATGCCCATATCACAGCCGAATACAAAGAAAATATCGCCGAAAATGTTGAAAATTCCCCCGGACAGTATCGCCAGGGTAGCCCGGCCCGGATTGCCGTCGGTTTGCAGAAAGAACATTAGCATCTCATTGACGAGAAACAGCGGGAACACGAATTTCACCGGCCCCAGGTAGGTCTGCGCCAGAGGCAGCAGTTCCGCGTCCGCGCCGAAGAAGGTCAGGACGGAGGTCTCGAAGCACCAGATGCCGAGCCAGGTAAGCACCGCCAGCACCGCCGCGCCGATGACCGAGGCGGTAAAATACTGATTTTCCGAGCCGTCCCCGGTGCCGCTGCCCCGGCAGGTGCTGAAAATCACACCGCCGCCCGCACCCAGAAGCAGACCCAGGCTATAGATCAGGTTCCAACAGGGAGCCACCACCGCCAGAGCCGCGGTGCCCTGAGGGCCCTGGTACTGACCCACCACCGCCGTGTCCACCATGGCGTAGATGCAGCCGATGAGGGCACTGCCGAAGGCCGCCGTCAGATATTTGCCGTACATCGATCTGATATTTCCCTTGAGAAAATCCATATGTTCCTCCTTTGATGGGGTTGTCTCGTTAAGTGCCCCTATGGGTCAAAATAGCCAAAATATACAATGTCATTGCGAACCAGTGACCGATGTCACTGGTGTGGCAATCCCCCGGATAGGCGTAAAATCCAAGATTTCCTAACGTAGATGTTTGAAAATCGGGGGGGATTGCCACGGCAGTGTGCGCACTGCCTCGCAATGACATGGTTTTTCGACAGTCTTGTATAAAAAGCCGGATAAGAAACAGACATTTCAGTCTGCCTCTTATCCGGCTGCTGTTTCTCCGAACAACTCACCCTCCGAGCGAACGGAATTATTCTAGCACAAGACTTTTGGCAAATCAAGCCCTGCGCTTACTTTTTCCAATGCTTCAGCTGGGGCACAACGGCCTCCATATGAGCCCGCACCTGCTCCGCAGGCCAGTCTGCCGTTGCCATGTGGTTTACGCAGAAGTCGATGAGCTCCTCCGGGCTGGAATAGTGAAATTGGCCGCCCTCGTAGCACCACTTGCAGTATTCCTCATTCAGGGTGCCGTCTATCTCCCGGCTGAGAATGCCGTCCTCCAGAGGCATCCCGCAGCACTGGCAGAACAGCTGCCGGGGCGAACCCAGCAAGGTGTTGATGGAAACGTCATAAAGCCCGGACAGCAGCTTCAGGGTTTCCGTGTTGGGAGTGGTTTCGCCGGTTTCCCACCGGGACACCGCCTGCCGGGTCACGAAAACCTTCTCCGCCAGTTCCTCCTGGGAATAGCCCTTCCGGATGCGCAAATCCCGCAAGATTTCCCTGATTTCCATGTAAATTCCCTCCCGTAATTTGACTTTGGTGCTTTCACTTTACCACAAAATCCTTCCGGACGCAAGAAACCCGCTGTTGCGTCCCCGGGAAAAAAGCGGTACAATGGGGAAAATTGCCACCCAAAGGAGATTTCCCATGGCCGAAGCCAAACGCACCGTACTGTTTTCCGGGATGCCGCTAGTCTACACCCTGGAGCGAAAAAACGTGAAAAATCTGAATCTGCGGATTTATCCGGACGGCAGCGTCCGGGTTTCCGCCAATCGCCGGGTGCCCATCCGGGAAATCGAGGGCTTTCTCGCAGGTCACGAGGACTTTATCCGGAAGGCTCAGAGCCGGTTCCGGGAGCGGCCTCAGGCACAGCCACTGCAATACGTCACCGGGGAACGTCTCCCCTTTCTGGGGGAGACTCTGGAATTGCAGGTGATTTCCGGAGAGCGGGAGGCCGCGGCCTTGGAAAACGGGAAGCTGGTTCTGATGCTGAAAAATCCGGAGGATTTTTCCCGGCGGGAAAAGCTGTTGTGCCGATTCTGGGATGCCCAGTGTCAGGCGGTGTTTCCGGAAATCCTCCGGGAATGCTATCCCCTGTTTCAGGACTTGGGGGTTCCCTACCCCACCCTTCGGATCCGGTCGATGAAGTCCCGGTGGGGCTCCTGTCTGCCGGGCAAGGGGATCATCACCCTGAGCAAGCAGCTGCTGGCCGCGCCCCTGGAGTGCATCCGATATGTGGTAGTGCACGAATATTGCCATTTTCTGCATCCGAACCATGGTAAGGGGTTCTATGCTTTGCTTGCCGACCGAATGCCGGATTGGAAGGAGCGGAAAATACGGCTCAACGGCGGTGGGCGTTAGACATTACCACAAATGCCATTGTATAACGCATGTCATTGCGAACCAGTGACCGACGTCACTGGTGTGGCAATCCGTTCTCCAAAGCCTTCCCTTGGGGGAAGGTGGCTCGCGCGTCTCACGCAAGCGCGAGACGGATGAGGGCCTTGTCTCTCCCTATGGGAGAAGTGCCCGGTCGGTGCCGGAGAGGGCGATTTTTACCCTCTCAGTCGGCTTCGCCGCCAGCTCCCCCAGAGGGGGAGCCAAGGAGAACGGATTGCCACACCAGTGTGAGCACTGGTTCGCAATGACATATTTCTAACGAGGGGTTCGCAATGACATGTGTTTTAAGATGGCACTCATACTGAACTCCAATTAAAATCTTTAAAAAAGATTTTAATTGCCTGAAGGGCATGGAGTTCATATGAGACTTGTTTTGTGATTTCTTTCCTTATAAATCACAAAACAGGCAGCGCCGTCAGGCGATGCCTTCCTGATTAAAATTAAGATTTTAATCAGGAAATAGTATCAGATTTCCTCCAATAAGCACACCGCATGACAGGCCATGCCCTCGCCGGTGCCGGTGAAGCCCAGCTTTTCCTCGGTGGTGGCCTTTACGTTCACCCGGTCAGGTGCCGCCTCCACTGCGGCGGCAATGTTGGCCTGCATCTGCGGAATATAATCCTTCAACTTGGGTCTCTGGGCAATCATGGTCACGTCGATGTTTCCCACCCGGTAGCCCTTCTCCGAAATTTTCCGGTACACCTGCCGCAAAAGTTCCAGGGAATCCGCCCCCTTGTACTTTGGGTCGGTATCCGGGAAATGGCGGCCAATGTCCCCCAGGCCCGCCGCCCCCAGCAGGGCATCGGATACCGCGTGGAGCAGCACATCCGCATCAGAATGTCCCAGCAAGCCCTTCTCATAGGGGATTTTTATCCCGCCCAGGATCAGGTCGCGCTCCTCCACCAGCCGGTGTACGTCATATCCGTGTCCGATTCTCATTTTGTTTCCTCCAATAGCAGCTCCGCAATTTTCAAGTCCAGGGAGGTGGTGACCTTCAGATTCCGCTCGTCCCCCTCCACGATTTTGATTTTCATGCCCAGCCGCTCTACGGCGGAGCAGTCGTCAGTGACCTGAGCCTTGTCTTCCTCCGCCTTTTTCAGGGCACCCCGAAGCAGGTCAAAGTCGAAAACCTGGGGGGTCTGCACCGCCTGTAAGCTGGCCCGATCGGGGGTGGATTCCACCAGGCCGCCCTTCACCACCTTGATGGTGTCCTTGACGGGGATGGCCGGGGCCGCCCCACCGTAGGTATTGGCCGCCCGGACGACCCGGTCGATGACCTGCCAGGAAACCAGAGGCCGGGCTCCGTCGTGGACGGCGGCCAGCTTGGTTCCTTTGGGCAGAGCGTTCAGCCCCAGATGCACCGATTCCTGCCGACTGCTTCCCCCGCAGACCACGGCGGTGACCTTGCTCATATCCCGGCACAGGCCGGAAATGGGCCGAATCAAGTCCTCCCGGGTAACAATCACAATGGAAGCAATGGCATCGCAGTTCTGAAAAGCCCGGACGGTGCGGACGATCATGGGCTCGCCTCCCAGAGGCGCCATTACCTTGTCGATGCCCCCCATCCGGGAGGCATTGCCCGCAGCCACGATCACTGCCCCGCAGGTTTTCAGGGGCAGAAGCTTCCGGGCCGGGCGGGTCAATTTCGTCACGTCCATAGTTACAGCTCCTTCACCAGTTTCTTATAGAAATCGCCCCGAACCATAAAATTCTTGAACTGGTCGAAGGCCGCGCTGGCGGGGCTCATGAGTACCACGTCTCCGGGTTTTGCCGCCGCTGCCGCCGCCCGAACCGCCGACTCAAAGCTGCCGCAGTCCGTGATTTCCAGGGCTTTGGGGTCGTACTCCGGGCAGGAAATCACCGCTTGCCGGATTTTTTCCCCGGTGGCGCCGCCCAGGAACAGCTTCTTCACATGGGCGCAGATCTCCGGCCCCAGCACATCATAGGGAATGTGCTTGTCGTAGCCCCCGGCAATGAGAATCACCTTCTCCGGGAAGCTGCGCAGACCCGCAATGGTGCGGCTGGGACTGGAGGCGATGGAGTCGTTATAGAACCGCACCCCATCCTTAACGCGCACCAGCTCAATCCGATGCTCCACACCGCCGAAGGTTCTCGCCACCTGACGGATGGTTTCGTCACTTACCAGACCGTCCACCATGGCGATGGCAGCCATGTAGTTTTCCACATTATGTACCCCGGGAATCAGAATCTCCGAAGTCTTCAGCACTTTTTCCCCATGGCGGCAGATCACCCCGTCTGCCAGACACACGTCCGCCTCCTTCTGCCGGGAGAAGAAGAGCGTCTTGCCGTTACCCCGGAAGGCAGCGGTGATGGGGTTGTCAGCGTTGAGAATCAGGATGCCGTTTTCATCCTGGTAGCGGAAAATGTTGGTTTTCGCCTGGACATATTCCGCCATGTCCTTGTGAATGTCCAGATGATTGGGTGCCAGATTGGTAATCACCGCCCGGGCGGGGCTGCGCTTCATGTCCATGAGCTGGAAGGAGCTAAGCTCCACCACCGCAAAATCCGAGGGCTTCATCTGCCGCACCAGAGGCAGCAGAGGCGTTCCGATATTGCCACCCAGCCATACGGTTTTCCCCTCGGCTTTCAGCATTTCGGAGACCAGGGTGGTGGTGGTAGTTTTTCCGTCGGAGCCGGTCACCGCTAGGATGGTACAGGGGCAGACCTCGAAAAAAACCTCCATTTCGCTGGTGACCTGAGCGCCCCGGCTGACCAGAGCCTGGATTGCCGGGTTCGCCGGGTGCATTCCCGGGGTGCGGAAAACCACGTCCGCCTCCACGCCGTCCAGATAGTTTTCCCCGACATGCAGAGTGCAGCCCGCCTTTTCCAGCTCCAGCACCTCCCCGTCCAACTTTTCCCGGGGGGTTTTGTCACAGCCTGTGACCTGGCAGCCGAAATCCAGCAGCAGCCGCACCAGCGGCCGATTGCTGACCCCCAGACCCAACACCGCGATTTTTTTGTCCTTCAGAGAGTGAAAATACTGCGTAAACCGATCTGACATTTGCCATTCCTCGCTTAATCATAGATTATTTACAGTATAGCGACTTCCAAAAGATTTTTCAAGGGTATTTGACAATTCGGCCTTCATGGGTTACAATATCTCCGCGACCAGGTCGGACAGCCGCGGACGCAAGCCGAAAGGCTGCGGATGAGGAAAGTCCGGGCTCCACAGGGCAGGGATAACGGGTAACGCCCGCCGAGGGTAACCTCAGGACAAGTGCAACAGAGAGATGTAGCCGGCTTGCCGGTCATAGTGAAAAGGTGCGGTAAGAGCGCACCCGCCCCATGGAGACATGTGGGTGCTGTAAACTCTATCCCGGAGCAACGCCGTGGAGGGACATAGGTTCGCCCGACCGTCCCGAGGAGGCGGCTTGATCCCGCGGGCAACCGCGGGGCTAGATAGATGGCTGTCAAGACAGAACCCGGCTTATAGACCTGCGTTGCCAAAAAGCACTCCATCCTACCGATGGGGTGCTTTTTGCGTTATTCACGCTTCACAATTCATACTATTTCCTGATTAAAATCTTAATTTAAATCAGGAAATAGTATCAAGTCTTCTCGTAGGGGGCGATGCCCTTCATCGGCCCGAAGACATCCGCTGCCATTTTTTCGCGGGTCGATGTGGCCATAGCCCCAATATTTTTATAGAACCGCAGTTTTTTCGAAGCGACCTCATCCGGCTCTTCGAGGCACCCATAATCATGGTATGATTGCCACCGGCAATCATCAATATTTTAATTCGCTGCGCGGAGCACCACCCCTCCCAGAGGGGAAGGCTCAGGCACGCAAAAAACGCCCCAGGCAAAAGCCTGGGGCGCAGTTTTGTGTCAGAAAGCGACTGAAAATTATTCAGCAACCTCGGTGACAACACCGGAACCGACGGTACGGCCGCCCTCGCGGATAGCGAAACGCAAGCCCTTCTCGATAGCGATGGGGGTGATCAGCTCAACGTTCATCACGACGTTATCGCCGGGCATGCACATCTCAACGCCTTCGGGCAGGGAGATGATGCCGGTCACGTCAGTGGTACGGAAGTAGAACTGAGGACGATAGTTGTTGAAGAAGGGAGTATGACGGCCGCCTTCTTCCTTGGACAGGACGTAAACCTGGCCGGAGAACTTGGTGTGAGGATGGATGGAGCCGGGCTTGCAGAGAACCTGACCACGCTCCACGTTCTTCTTGTCAACACCACGCAGCAGAGCGCCGATGTTGTCGCCGGCTTCTGCGTAGTCCAGCAGCTTGTGGAACATCTCGATGTCGGTAACGACAGTGGGAGTCTTCTCTTCCTTCAGGCCAACGATCTCAACGGGCTCGTTCTTCTTGACGATACCACGCTCCACACGACCGGTAGCAACGGTGCCACGGCCGGAGATGGTGAAGACGTCCTCAACGGGCATCAGGAAGGGCAGGTTGTCGTTACGCTCGGGAGTGGGGATATACTCGTCAACAGCGTCCATCAGCTCCTTGATGCAGGCATACTCGGGAGCGTCGGGATCCTTGGAGTCGGAAACCAGAGCGTTCAGAGCGGAGCCCTTGATGATGGGGGTGTCGTCGCCGGGGAAGTCGTACTCGTTCAGGGTCTCGCGGACTTCCATCTCGACCAGCTCCAGCAGCTCCTCGTCGTCAACCTGATCGCACTTGTTCAGGAACACAACGATATAGGGCACGCCGACCTGACGGGCCAGCAGCAGGTGCTCACGGGTCTGAGCCATGGGGCCGTCGGTAGCAGCGATAACCAGAATAGCGCCGTCCATCTGAGCAGCACCGGTGATCATGTTCTTGATATAGTCAGCGTGACCCGGGCAGTCAACGTGAGCGTAGTGACGCTTGTCGGTCTCGTACTCAACGTGAGCGGTGTTGATCGTGATACCACGAGCCTTCTCTTCGGGAGCCTTGTCGATGGAAGCGTAGTCCTCGAACTGAGCCTGACCCTTCATAGCCAGATACTTGGTGATAGCGGCGGTCAGAGTGGTCTTGCCGTGGTCAACATGGCCGATAGTGCCGATGTTAACATGGGGCTTATTTCTTTCAAACTTCTGCTTTGCCATTTGAAATATTCCTCCTGTTATAATTGTTGATTGAATTTAATAAACAACTTTAGTCTGGGTGCTTCCGCACATCGTATACATCATACAACACTTTGCGGGGAAACACAAGAAAAATTTTTGAAAATTTACGTCAATTTCCTTTGGAAATCAGTCCTTGCCCCGGGACTTGACAATTTCCTCGGTCTTGGACTTGGGCAGCTCGGCGTTGTGGCTGGGCTCCATGGAGTAGTTGCCGCGTCCCTGCGTCTTGCTGCGCAGGTCGGTGGCGTAGCCGAACATCTCCGCCAGAGGCACGTTGGCGTCGATCTGGACAGAACCGGTACGGGTGATCTGACCCAGAATGTTGCCGCGGCGGGCGGTGATATCGCCGATAACGGTACCCATATATTCGTCGGGCACGTTGACGGAAACCTTCATGATGGGCTCCAGAATGACGGGGTTTGCCTTCTTGCAGGCTTCCTTGAACGCCATGGAACCGGCGATCTTAAAGGCCATTTCGGAGGAGTCCACCTCGTGATAGGAGCCGTCGTACAGGGTAACCTTTACATCCACCACAGGATAGCCGGCCAACACGCCCGACTGCATGGCACCCTGGATACCGGCGTCCACAGCGGGAATAAACTCCTTGGGAATAGCACCGCCGACCACAGCGTTGACAAACTCGTAGCCCTTGCCGGACTCGTTGGGCTCCAGAGTGATCTTCACATGGCCGTACTGGCCGGAGCCGCCGCTTTGGCGCTTGTACTTGGTCTCGTGGTTGACCTTCTTGCGCACCGTCTCCTTGTAGGCCACCTGGGGAGCGCCCACGTTGGCCTCCACCTTGAACTCGCGGAGCAGACGGTCCACGATGATCTCCAGGTGCAGCTCGCCCATGCCGGCGATGATGGTCTGACCCGTTTCCTCGTCGGTATAGGTACGGAAGGTGGGATCCTCCTCGGCAAGCTTGGCCAGGGCAAGACCCATCTTCTCCTGGCCGGCCTTGGTCTTGGGCTCAATGGCCACGCGGATCACGGGCTCGGGGAACTCCATGGATTCCAGGATGATGGGGTGCTTTTCGTCGCAAAGGGTATCGCCGGTGGTGGTATTCTTCAGACCCACCACAGCGGCAATATCGCCGGAATAGACCGTTTCCAAATCCTCACGGTGGTTGGCGTGCATCTGCAGCAGACGACCCACACGCTCGCGCTTGCCCTTGGTGGCGTTGAGTACGGCGGAGCCGGTGTTCAGCGTTCCGGAATAGACGCGGAAGAAGCAGAGCCGGCCCACATAAGGATCGGTCATGATCTTGAATGCCAGTGCGGAGAAGGGCTCATCATCAGAAGGATGACGGTCTTCCTCCTCGTCGGTCTTGGGATTGGTTCCCTTGATAGCGGGAATGTCAGTGGGGGCGGGCATATAGTCCACGATGGCATCCAGCAGCTTCTGGACGCCCTTGTTGCGGTAAGACGAACCGCAGACCACAGGCACCATTTCCACGGCCACGGTGGCCTGGCGGATGGCATTGCGAATCTTGGCCGTGGGGATCTCCTGCCCTTCCAGATACATCTCCATGATCTCATCATCGAACATGGAAACGGCATCCAGCAGCTTTTCCCGGTACTCATTGGCCAGGTCCATCATGTCCTCGGGGATCGGCTCTACGCGCATATCCTTGCCCAGCTGATCGTAATAAATATCAGCATTCATCTCCACCAGGTCGATGATACCCTTGAAGGTATCCTCCTTCCCGATGGGCAGCTGGATGGGGACGGCGTTGGCCTTCAGCCGGTCGTGCACCATGTCCAGCACATGATAGAAATCCGCGCCGGTGATGTCCATCT